>ERZ794949.210-NODE-210-length-21779-cov-2.541475_pt1 | contig 21779 bp, 25 predicted proteins | sample MGYA00511363_ERZ794949 | MGnify/ENA primary metagenome ERZ794949 (study PRJEB30137, sample SAMN04331402) | food metagenome | isolation source: T1 must sample point D1 replicate B | place: Australia: South Australia ...
CACCGCCGGGTCGGTCGAGGGGAACGACTGCATGTCGAGGATCGGGAAGGCGGGCTGCGTCTGGCTGACAAAGCTGCGAGCACGTGTGAGCTGAGTCAGTGGTGCTGCTGAACCTGACGAGGAGCGAAGAGTGGGAGAGGATGGGCCGACGCACATCTCGACGAGCTGCTGAGGTGCGCCTGGAGCGAGAGCAGCGCAGGCGGCGGCGTACAGCTGGCGACCCGACGGCGCCGTCGTGCCGTACATCAAGCTCGGCGTCTGGACGAAGAAGGCGGGCAGAGCTGGGTCGGCGGAAACTTGGCGGAAGCCGACGTCGCCCGAGTAGGCGGCGACGTGCTCGTCGGCGACCGAGAACGTGAGGTCGCTGAAGGCGTGCGCCGAGATGTAGTGTAGCTCGGCTCGACCTCCACCAGGCGACAGGAACGGGCCGGACGGCGGCGGATGACCGGGACCTGCGAGCGGAACCGGCGGCTGCTCGACAAAGTTGCGGACGAGGGAGAGGACCGAGGACAGCGTCGTCGAAGGTCGTGCGTATGCGGTCGAGTCGGGTGTCTGCAGGAGAGGGAATGTCAGCTGCGCGCACCGTGCAGCACGCGGCGAGAGGTTGAGGGAGCGAGAGAGCGCACCGAGGACGTGCGCGCCTGGCTCAAAGCTCGTTCTGGATCTCGCTGCGGAGCGTCGCCGTGCTGGAGAGCCGTATCGTCCTGCAGGGCGTGCTGCTGGCCTTGCTCGAGGGCGACGAGCGGCGCGTCGGCCTTGGGCTTGCGGACGCGCGCAGTCGGCGGGTCGAGGAAGGTGCACGTCTTGGACCGGGCTTTGCACGTCTTGCACGGCTCGCCGCGGACGGGGATGTCGCATTGGTGTTTGGCTCGACCTGCAGGAGCGGGCCGAGGAGTCAGCGAGGCACTCGAGGCGGTCTTGACGAGAGGGAGCCGTACGGCCTGCGAGCGGGCAGGAGGAGGTCAGCTCCATCTCCCGGATCTCGTCCAGGGCTCGCCTCGAGCCCGCCCAGTGCAGTCGTCGTGCACACAGAGAGGAAAGGAGCACGCACAATGGTCGCAAGGGCGGTCGCGCCGTGAGCGCTTGGCCCGACCGGCTTCTGCACAAAGGTGGAAAAGGCGCGCCATCAGCTCGTGGACGGTGAGAAGAAGGTAGCACAGAACGCACCTGAGGTGTCCTCGGCTCGCCCGTGGTCGTGTTGAGGACGAGAGAGGGCCGATGAGCCGGAGGCGATGAGCGGGCTGGCGTCGTCGTCCATGGCGCCGCAGCTTGCCGCAGCGGGTGGTCGAGGGTGCGGTGAAGCGTGCGAGTAGGCGAGTGCTGGCTCTGCCGCGCAAATGTGGTGCGAGAGGAGCGGCGAGCGAGGTCGTGGTGGTGGCAGAGCGGGGAGAGGGCGCAGCTCTTCTCAGCGTCGGGCGGGGCGAGGCTGATTGCGGCTGAGGGTGCTGTAGCTCATTGCAGGGCTCCCGAGCCTGGCCGGCGAGCGCGAGCACAGACGAGCAAGCCAGGCTTCGCGACTCGACTTGGCTCTCGAGGCGACGGACGCTCTCGAGCGCGCGCTCGGCTGTCCAGATAGCAGACTGCCGACAGAAGGAATGCAATGCGATGATGGATAGTCTACAGAATGGAGCGGCGAAGGATGTGCGAGAGGGAGGGCGAACCGGGCTGGGAGCGCCGCCTCACACGAGCCTCGCGCGCTTCTTCAGCCGCCGCCGAGAGTCTTCCTTCGCCTCGTCCTCGACCGTCTTGAGCGCAGGAAGCGAGCTGAAGGCGACCCGACCCTCCTTGATGACGGCGAGGAGGTGGTCCTCGGGCCGGTCGAGGACCGTGATGTCCTCGAGCGGGTTGGCGTCGAGGATGAGGAGGTCGGCGAGCGCGCCGGGCTTGATCTCGCCGAGGAGGCCCTCCTTGCCGAGCATCTTGGCGACGTTGATGGTGGCGTGACGCAGGATGGCGGGCGAAGAGAGGATCTCGGCGCGCACGGTGAACTCTTCCGTCTGGAGCGCGTGCATCGAGGTGAGCAGGTCCGAGCCGTAGCACACGGTGACGCCGGCCTCCTCGGCGAGCTTGAGCGCCTGCAGGCCGTCCTTCATGACCTCCTTGTTCTTGACCTGGCCGTCCGGCGGGAGGAAGTCCTCGAACGGCTCGCGAACCATGATGCCGTAGCAGGAGAGGGTCGGCGTCAAGAAGATGCCCTTCTCGGCCAAGTACTCGGCCGTCGCCTTGTCGATGAGGTTGCCGTGCTCGATGCCCTTGACGCCGTTGTCGACCGCATGCCGGATCGCCTCGACGGTGTAGGCGTGCGCCGTCGTGTGCTTGCGGCCCATCTGCCGGCACGTGTCGGTGATGGCGCGGATCTCCTCGGACGAGTACTGCACCGTCTCGATGGCGTCGGTCGCCGAAGCGACGCCGCCGCCGACCATGACCTTGATGACTGCGAGCGTGGAAGAGGGAGAGGGGGAGGGAGAGGGTCAGAGCGCGCTCGACAGGAGAGCAGGACGGCGAAGAAACGAGAGACGCACAGTCTGCACCCGCCTTCAGCTCCTCCCTCACCGCCTTGAGGACCTGCGGAACGCCGTCGGCCGTGCGGCCGAGCGACGCCGAGTGCCCGCCGCAACATCCAGGCTCGCCGCCGCTCTTGCCCGGCATGAAGTCGCCGTGCCCGCCTGTTGCGGTCGATCGTCAGCTCTCGGAGAGCGCGAGAGGATCCAGCTAGAGAGGGAGGAGACGCACCGGTCTGCGAGATGGCCTTGCCGCACTGGAAGAGGCGAGGCCCGACGAGGAGGCCCTCCTCGATGGCCTTGGCGAGCGGATGGCTCGCTCCACCGGTGTCGCGGACGGTCGTGAAGCCGCGTTCGAGCATCTCCTTGAGGACGTAGGTCGTCGCGTAGTGGACCTGCTCCTCGGGCGTGCGCACGAGCTCGCCGATGGTCCTGACGCCGGGCACGGCCGTGACGTGGACGTGGCCGTCGATGAGGCCGGGACACAGGTACCGCCCTGCGACGTCGACCTTCTTGAGGTCGGCCTCCTCGGCGAGTAGGTCGGGCTCGTCGACCGGGTAGACGTGCGTGACCTTGCCCCGTTCGACGACGACCGAGTGCAGGCCGTCGAGGAGCGCGCCCGAGCGCGGGTCGACGACGCGCGCGTTTTGGAGGAGGAGGCCTGCCGGTGCGCCCGAGAGCCACGGCTTGAGGGCGAGCTTGGGGAGGAGGCTGGGTCGAGTACGAGAGGGCCCGGGGAACGGCTTGTCGGCCTCGTCGTGGTGCGAGTGGCCGTTGGTGTGGCCGTTCTGGTGCGGGAGGTTGTCGACCGAGGGCATGCTGAGGCGTGCAGCTGGACGTGCGGGTGCAGCGAGGAGGTGCTGTCGCTGGCGAGGCGGAAGTTGAGGAGGAGGAGGAGGAGGGCGGAGGAGGCGCCGAGCCGAGGGCGATACGAACGGCCGAAGCGGCCAACGCGGGGCCCTATGGCGACCGGGGAGCTCATGCCGCTTACGCTTGTCGGCCAACGTACGGCGATGGAGGCAGGGAAGCGGACGTTCGTCGTCCGGCCGGAGTCTCCGCTCGCGCGCCGCGGTCCGCCCGTCGGCCAAGTCGCTCTCTCCGCTCGACCGCTCTGCGCTTGCGCGCTCTTCCAACAGCGCGAGCGTGGATCGCAACTAGCCGCTCGACGCAAGCCCTTGCGCCCCAAGCTGTGTGGTGCAGGAGCTCGCCCGCCCGCCGGTCTCCCCCGCCCAGCGCCGGCGCGCCGCTCACCCGCGGCTCGCCCGGTTCAGCTTGGCCGCTTCGGAAGCGGCCAACTCGTCGCCCAACTCGTCGCCCGACTCGTCGCGCTCGTCGTGGCCGCCGGCGTGGCCCCGCTCAGCCGCCGTATCTCGCCCTCGCGCTCCCTTCGTCCTCGTCGCGCTCGCCTTCCCGCTCTCTTCTCCAAATACCTTCACCTGCTCCAGCACGATGAGCTCCACCGACGAGAAGAGCATCGAGGGCGACGGCAAGTTCGACGGCACCGTCGAGGCGACTTCGTCCGTCGTCGAGATCGACCCGGTCGTCGAGGTGCGTCCTCGCTCGCTCCTCACAGAGCCCCTCTCTCGCAGGGTGAACAGCTCACTGATACGACGATGCACTGCAGCGTCGGGTCCTCCGCAAGATCGACTTGACCGTGTTGCCCGCCTTCGCCATGTTCGTCCTCTCGCTCCTCCTTGCCTTGCTCAGGCTCAGCCGACTCACCGTCTTTCCTGTGCCCGCAGCATCTGTGCGCCTACTTCTGTCATCGTCGACGAGATGAAGAGCGCCTGCTGACCGAGCGCTACCGCTCCATTCCCTCATCGCCCCCCCCTCGCTCCCCCTCTTCTCCTCCTTCCCTCATCTCTCCCCCTCTCTGGGCTCCTGTCCCGCCTCACTCATCTCGCTCGGGAGTTCATAGTCCTTCTCAACTACCTCGACAAGGTGCGTCATGCCGCATCGCCCGCTCTGTCCCTCCTCGAGCGAGCGCTCTGACCCTCCTCTCGCCTGCAGATCGGCCTGTCGTACGCAGCCATCTTCGGCATGCGCACCGACCTCAACCTCGTCGGGCAAGAATATCAAAACCTCGCCAGCTACTTCTGTGCGTCGGCCTCTCTCTCCCTCTCGACCCCCCTCTTGGCGTTTTGCTGACTCGGTCTTCCTCGAGCGCGCAGACTTTGGGCAGCTCGCCTCGGAGCCGGTCGTTCTCTACCTCCTGCACAAGCTCCCGATCCGCACCTTTGTCGCCATCTCGATCGTCGCTTGGTCCATCGTCGTCGCCGCTCAAGCCGCCCCGCACGACTACATCGGCATGCTCGTCGTACGCATCATGGTGCGTCCCTCTCGCTCCTCGGGGTCGAACGAGTCTGACTCAAAGCACCCGGCAGCTCGGCTTCACCGAGGGTGCCGTCGCGCCTGCCTTCATCGTCCTGAGCAGCGTCTGGTGGCGCAAGCGCGAGCAGCCGATCCGCCTCGCCGTCTTCGTCTCGTTCAACGCGCTCGCGCAGATCGTCGGCGCCCTCCTCCTGTACGGCTGCGGCTCGATCGACAACATCGCGCTCAAGGGCTGGCGCCTCTCGTACATCATCTGCGCCATCCTCACGCTCCTCGGCGGCGCCTTCTTCTTCATCTTCGTCCCCAAGTCGCCGTCGACCGCCTGGTTCCTTAAGCCCGAGGAGCGAGAGGTCGCTGCGCTGCGTGTCGCGTCCGAGCGAGCTGTGCGTCGTCCTCGTCCGTATCTCGGAAACGCATCGTCCTGACCGGCCTCTCTCGCTCGCAGTCGGGCGAGCACTCTGAGTGGTCCTGGCCTCAGTTCTGGAGCACGTTGATGGACCCGCGCTTCTACATCGTCTTCCTTTGGGCAGTCCTTGTCTGCAGTGCGTCCCTTTCGGCCGCCTCGTCTCGCTGTTCCGAGCTGACCTCGCCGCCTCGACCCGCCCGCAGTGACCTCGATCGTGACCATGGGCTCGATCATCATTAAGGGCTTCAAGTTCGACCCGTTCAAGACGATCCTCGTCGGCCTGCCCGGGCCGGGCATCCAGCTCGTGTGCATCTGGGCCGGTGCGCTCGCCCTCAAGCGCTTCCCCAACTCGCGCGGCTGGACCCAGATGGCCCTCACCCTCGTCCCGCTCGTCGGCGTCATCGTCATGCGCACCCTGCCTTACAGCGACTCCAACCGGTGGGGCCTCGTCGTCGGCTGTGCGTCGCGCTCGTTCCCCTTCGTCATCGACCTTCTCAAGCTGACTTCCTCCCGCTCTTCCTCCCCGACCACCCTCTCTCCGTCGCTCTTAGTCTGGATGGCGACGGCGAACTCGTCGATCTACGTCGTCAACATGTCGCTCATCGCCTCGAACTTCAAGGGGCACGTGCGTCGAGCCACCTCTCCCTCCCCGCTCGTGTCGCTCAGCGGCTGACCTCGCCCCCTCCCGCACGCAGACTCGCAAGAGCATGGTCTCGGTCGTCTACTTCATGGGCTACTGCGCAGGCTGCATCGCCGGTGCGTCGCTCGTCCCCGCAGCCTCCTCCCCTCTCTCGAGCTTGAGCTGACGCTCTCCCTCCTTCGCAGGTCCTCAACTCTTCCGCACCGTCGAGGCGCCTCTCTACCGCACTGCGACGAACGCTATCATCGTGCGTCCTCGCTGCTCTTCCGCAGCCCGCTCCTCGTCGCTCAGGCCCCTCTCGGCTCGACCCTCGTGCTGACTCTCTCTCTCTCTCTCTCCCCCTACACCCTCGCACAGGCCCTATACTGCATCTACATCGCCTCGATGTTCCTCTACCAGGAGATGTCTCGCCGCGAGAACCGCCGCCGCGACCGCCTCGCCGCCGAGGGCGTGGAGGAGGCTCGGCCTCGCCCGGCGACGAAGGAGGACAACACGACCGACATCGACGACTTGGCGTTCCGCTACATTCTCTGAACGAGCTCTCGAAATGTGGAAGACTTGTAGAGCAAGGTATCTGTATCGTTGTGGGGCTGCTGAAAATGCATCGAGTCTGTGTTCTCCTCCTCGTCCTCGTCGAGAGCCGCTCGAGCTGCGCCCCTCCTCTTGAGCGCTTGCTCCCAGCGCCGCTCCGAGTGCTCGAGAGACCAAGGAACGTGTAATGCGAGTTTTCGGTAACCAGGAGCGAGCCAAGCCGTGCAGCATGTCGCAGACCTGTGTAGCTCGCGCCGTCCAGCTCGTTTGGGCGGGCGACAAGCATCGCACGACGAGTGCGGGGACGAGAGCGCTCCAGCAGCTGTCGAGAGCCGACGGGCGAGCATGTTCGGCTCTGTGTGCAGTTGAGAGGGCGAGAGCGCCGAAAGCAGGAGCGGCGGCGAGTCGAGCGAGCGCAGCGCGTGCTGTATCGCCACGAGGGCGACCCGACTGGCCACCGAGCGCGTCTGAGCTCACGTAGCGAACACAGGAGTCGGCAGCAGAGCGCGAGAGACTCCTGGCCTAGTGCTGCGTCGCGCAGGAGCGGCGGGGAAGGGCCGGCGAGGAGGACCACCGCAGCCGGCGATCCAGGACGCGCAGGGGCGAGCGCGCAGGCTGCCAGAGCAGTAGTACGGGCTCTGCAGGTGCTTGCGTGCAGCACGAGAGCTGCGGGTCGAGGACGGAGGCAAGCTGGACCTCGAGCGACGCGTCGACGAGGAGATGAGGAGGTCGCGCTCCTCTGCACCTCGCACACAGCAGGCTACGACCCAGCCGCTCATCCAGCACACCAATCAGCTACTCCTACTCCCAGCAGACCGCCCCGACTCGCACCGCGCCCAGCTGCCACCTCGCCCCTCCCCACCGCCCGCTCCCCCTTTGTCGACCCTCGCGCCGCCGTCACCATGGGCGCAGGACAGAGCCAGATCCTCGAGGACATGGAGAAGAACACCAACTGTGCGTGTCGAGCCCCTCTTGCCCTCTCCCTGGCCGGGTTCCTCCTCGCTCCCTCGCTGACGCACCGCTGCCCTCCCTCTCCACACCTCGCGCTCGACTCGCACGCCGCACCTGCGCCCTGCTCTGCCCACCTGCACCCCTCGGCACACCACTACGCCTGCGCATGCCGCCTCGCCACGCCCGCTCGCCACGACGACCTTGCGCTCCTCCTCCCCCTCCCCCACCTCGTCGCCGCCTTCGCACCTCTCAGTCTCCGCCGTCGAGATCCAGCGCCTCAAGAAGCGCTTCATGAAGCTCGACCGGGACGGCAGCGGTACGATCGACAAGGAGGAGTTCCTCCAGATCCCGCAGATCGCAACCAACCCGCTCGCGAGCCGGATGATCGCCATCTTTGACGAGGAGTGCGTCCCCCTCTCGCTCTCCTTCCTCAACCCGCTGCTTGCGCACAGCGTCGGGGACGTCGAGCTGACCCAGTCGAGTGCGCGCGCAGCGGTGGTGGGACGGTCGACTTCCAGGAGTTCGTCGCCGGCTTGAGCGCGTTCAGCAGTCGGGGAGAGCGCGACGAGAAGCTCAAGTGTGCGTCGACCGTTCTCCAAACTGCGCTCCCTCATCTCAGAGCGCACCATACTGAAGCCTATACCCTCGTCGCGCAGTTGCGTTCAAGGTGTACGACATGGACCGAGACGGCTTCATCTCGAACGGCGAGCTGTTCCTCGTGCTCAAGATGATGGTCGGCAACAACCTCAAGGTGCGTACCTCGTCCTCTCGACCTCCCTCAGGCTCCACTGTGCGGTAAAGCTGACTCGGCTCTGGGCATTGTCATGCAGGACCAGCAGCTGCAGCAGATCGTCGACAAGAGTCAGTCTCCCTCTCTCGGCACTGGCATCGTCGCGAGCGACCGAGCCTGTGTCTCAAAGGGCGCGACTGACGCATTCTAACTGTGCGCTTGCAGCCATGATGGAGGCGGACCAGGATGGCGACGGCAAGCTCAGCTTTGGCGAGTTCAAGGACATGGTCGCGAGCACCGACATCGCCAAGCAGATGGTCCGTCGCTCCTCTCCTCGTTCTCGTTCTCGTTCTCGGCCCGCAACTGACGGTCCTGCTCGTGCGCTCGTGCAGACGCTCGAGGGTACGTCTCGCTCCAGCAGGCTCACCTCGTCCTCGTCCTCTCGTACTGACGCTCCTCACCCTCGCGCGCAGACATGTGGTGAAGAGCGAGTCGAGGAGAAGGTCGTCATGCAGGTGTTCGCTCCCGGGTTGAGCGGGTCTGGAAGGAGGCGGTCGGCGAGGAGCGAGCTGTCGAGCGAGCGGCGAGGAGGGACTCGTCTCGCTCGTTGTACTGTACCCGTTGCTGTATACCCGCCCTCCATCCGTCCTGCTGCATCTGCACGACTGGCTTGCACGACCGAGCTCTGCGAAAGAGAGCGGGCGAGAGGAGGACGACTTGGCCGTTCTCGCGACTGCGCCGGGGGAGCGTCGTCGTCCTCATCACCAACATGTCGCTCTTCGGCAACACGTCGGGCGCACCGTGAGCTCTGTCCGGCTCGCTACAGCACCTCGTGAGACCCCACTGACGCGCTCTCGTCGTCCCTGCAGGTCGTTCTCGTTCGGAGCTCCTGCGTCCACTCAACAACCCGCGGCCTCTGCACCGGCACCCTCGCTCTTTGGAGCCGCACCAGCCGCCACCGCACCCGCAGGAGGCCTCTTCGGCGCCGCCCCGAAACCCGCCGCCCCCTCCCTCTTCGGCTCGACCTCGACCTCGGCTCCTCCTCCCGCACCTGGAGGAGGCCTCTTCGGCACGAGCACGGCCGTACCAGCAGCGAGCAAGCCCGCCTTCTCGTTCGGAGCACCAGCACCAGCCGCCTCGGCACCACCGGCGACCGGCGGCCTGTTCGGCTCGACCGCGACGAGCCAGCCTCAGCAGCAGCAGCAGCAGCAGCAGGGCGGCGGGCTCTTTGGCCAGGCGCAGCAGCCCGCGGCCGGCGGGTTCGGCGGCGGGCTTTTCGGGCAGCAGAGTCAGGCGCAGGGGCAGGCGCAGGCGCAGGGCGGTGGAGGACTGTTCGGGTCGCAGCAGCCGAGGTGAGCCGGCTCTCCTCTCCCCGCCTCGCTCGTCCAAGTAGTGGGCTCTGGGTGGATGCAGCGTGGAGGCACTGGACGAAGCTGACTCTCTGAACTCGCAGCGCGGCACCTCAAGGACTCGGCGCGTCGACGGCCGCACCTGCAGCAGGCGCCATCAGCAAGACGACCAAGTTCAACGACCTGCCCGACGCCGCGCGCAACGTCGTCGAGGAGATCGAGTGCGTCCCTCTCTTCTTCGCTCACGGTCTCGAGCCTCGCGATGGAGCGCGAGCTGACGAACGGCCGACCTCGTGCAGCAAGTTCATCCGGCAACAGTGCTCGCTCGCCGACGAGCTCAAGGCCAAGGACCTCGGCAGCGACATCGCCTCGACGCAGCGCATGTACGAGCAGTACTCTGCTGTGCGTCTGCGCTCCCCCTCTCGCCGCATCCAGCTGCTCGAGCGCTGACTCGAGGCCTGCGTCCACAGGAAGCCGCCACCGTCTCGTCCCTCCTCCAGACCGACTCTCGCCTCCTGTCGGCCCTGCGCGCCGAGCTCGAGCAGTCGCTCACCGACCTCACCAAGACGACGCTCCTCATCGAGGGCTTCAAGGCGCCCCAGTCGCCCAAAGCGCACGAGGCCAAGCAGGTCGCGACGTTCCCGTACGAGTTCTTCCGCCGCAAGACGGACGAGATGAAGGACCGGGTCGGGCGGTACAAGGCGACCATGGACGTGCGTTCGATAGCTCTCTGTCTACATGCTCGGCTCGCTCTCGCACTGCTCGTCGTCGCTCTTCTCCCCCTCGCCCTCGCACTGACCCCTTCTCTCCCTCCTCCCTCGTCGCGCTCGCAGCAAATTTCCGCCCTCCTCTCGTCTCCCTCGCACGCCCTCTCACCCTCGTCCATCATCCCGACCCTCAAAGCGCAGCACGCGTCGCTCGTCAGCCTCGCGAGCGCCGTCTCGGCGCTCGACCTCGACCTCAAGCAGCTCAAGGACGCGTACCGCACCATCTATCGCGACAAGACGGGCCGACTCGCCGACCCGTTCAGGGTCAATGGGAGCGGGGCGGGGCTCGGCGGCGTCGAGAGGGGCGTCGGCGGGATGGCGATCCGGTAGCTCTCGGTCGAGCGCGTGCTCGAGGAAGGGGACCGAGCGAGTCCAATGTCGAGCGGGTCGTGAACTGACAGCTTCATTGCGATACTGCTGAAAGAGAGAGAGAAAGAGAGTGCCCAGGAAAGAGAGCCTGCTACTGCTGCGCCGCCGTCCACCGCCGCGCTCAGGCCAGCGCCGAGAGCGCTCTCCTCCACTTGCTCTTGCCGACCGACACGGGCGTCTCGTCGTTGCTGCATCGTCGTCTCATCGTCAGCTTCATCGTCTCGAGAGTGAGGAGAGGGAGAGAGAGAGGGAGAGGGAGAGGTGGACGCACTCGCGCGAGCCGCTGAAGAAGTCGATCTCGAGGAGGTCGAGCGTCTCGCACTTCTGCCACCATCGGGCGCCGAAGTAGATGAGCGGGAAGAGGACGACCATGAGGTACCGTGTGATGAAGTCGGACGTGTTCCAGTGCCCGGGGAGGAGGAGGTGGAAGCCTTGGACGAGGAGGATGATCGAGAAGCCCTGCGACGACCGGTGCTGGAGATCAGCGTCGACGGTCGCGAGAGAAGAAGTTGCAGACGAGGGACGTACGACGAGGGCGACGTAGGCTGCGTAGGGCTGGAGAGGAGCGCGGTAGGGGAAGAAGTTCCTCGAGATGTCCTGCGCCTTGGCCGCGTGGAAGAAGCCTGCGAGCGATCGACGTCGTCGGCTCGACGCCTCGAAGCCTGGATGAGCGAGAGAGAGAGAGAGGACGCACGGATGTAGCAGAAGCAGATGCACGCCCAGCTGAGGAGCCCACCGACCGCGCAAAAACTTGCTAGCCAACCGAAAACAACGGCGGCGTCGTGAGTCCCAGCCTGCAGAGCGACGCTACGTGAGCTCGAAGAATGAGGTAGAGGGAAGGAAGAGGAGAGGCGACGCACCGACATGAAGGCGAGCGAGCCAAAGGCGATGCCGGTCGAGACGGCCACGTAAGGAAGCCCGTACCGATTGAGCCGCGCAAAGACCCTCGGCGCGTTGTCGTTGAGCGCGAGGCCGTACAGGCACCTCGAGGCGGTGTACAAGCCGGACGAGGCGGCCGAGGTCGCCGCGGTGAGGAAGGCGGCGTTGACGACGCTCGGGAGGGTCTGTGCGCAGGACGGAAGACGAGAGTCAGCGAGGGCGACGAGGCGAAGAAAGGTGGGCGAGCGTACATGTATCTGAGCGCGCTCGATGGCGACGACGAACGGGCTCGACAGGGCGGTGCCGTCGTTGCGGGCGAGCGCCGGGTCGGACGAGCTCACGACGAGGCCGATCGCGAAGGTGCCGAGGACTGTAGGAGCGCCGAGCGTCAGTTCTGAGCGCACGAGCCGAACGAGAGCAGTAGTAGGACGCACTGTAGAAGAGCCCGATGCGGAACGAGATCCTGCGGATGGCACGAGGGATCGAGCGAGACGGGTTTCGAGCCTCTGTGAGCGCAAGAATTAGGTGAGGCGTCGAGCCGCGGCGCGAAAAGGATGCGCACCTCCTGCAGCTACGCTCACAATCTCCGAGCCGACGTAAGCGAAGGCGGCCTTGGGCAGGACCGCGACGAAACCGGCGAAGCGACCCGCTGCGCCCCGGATGCCGAGGAACTGGACGAACGGGCCGGGCACGGACCAGAACGAGAAACCGATCGGCCTGCAGGAGGAGGGAGACATCAGTACGACGAGCTGAGAGAAGGTGAGGCAGTGCAAGCCGACGAACGAGCCCGGGCAGCTGGATGAAGAAGCGGACGCACTCGGTTCCGGGCACGCCGCCCGCACTGATGATGACCGACAGAATGAGCAGGCCGACGATCGTGATGATCTTGATGCTCGAGAACCAGAACTCGAGCTCGCCGAACGCCCTCGTGCCGCCCAGGTTGATGAGGGCGACGACGACCCAGAGCGCGGCGACGTATCCTGCAGGGCTGCGGGACGGTAAGAGTCAGGCCTTCGTTTGCGTGAGAGACGCTCGTGGAGAGACGCTTGAGCAAGAATGGAGACGAGAAGGAGCGAGGAGCAGGAAGGAGACGTACTTTGCGTCGCTCCAGAACGAGACGAGGGTCGCCGCCGCCGCGAGCTCGGCGGGGAGAACGAGCAACCAGTTGGCGGCGTACGTCCAGCCGACGGCGAGGCCGAACGCCGGGTTGACGAGTCGCGTAGCAAGCGTGATGTGGCCGCCGGGGAGAGGAAGGTGCGCAACCATTTCGCCAAGGGAGGTCATGACGCACCACACGAGCGCGCCGACGAGGCTGAAGGCGAGCAGCATGCCGAGAGGACCGGCCATCGTCACTGCGATAGCTCGAAGTCAGCGAAGACGCTCGAGGCTCGAGAAAGAGCGCAACGCGAGGCTTGAGAAAGAGCGCGACGCGAGGGAGAGCTCGAGCCGACTCACAGCTTTGCGCCGTCCCGAGGAAGAGTCCAGTACCGATGACGCCGCCCTGTTCATGTGCGAGAGTCAGCTCTGTCGCTCGGGCAAAGAGGGAGGAGAGAGAACTGGACGCACCATCGAGATAAGGGCGATGTGGCGCGGCTGGAGCTGGCGGCGCAGCCCTTGATCCTTGCCCTCCCTCTCGCCCCACTGGACGAGCGGCTCCTTGCCCTTCGACTCGCTCGAGTAGCCCGTGAAGCTCGTGCGCGCCTCGGAGGCGACGCCGGGCGAGCGCGACTCGGGCGACATGGGCGAGAGGTGCGCGAACGGCGGGTAGGTGGGCGTGTCGGGCGTCGACATCGTGCTGCTGGCGAATCGACCGGGAGCTAGGCGGCCGTAGAGGGTGTCGAGTGTCGAGAGTCGAGGGATGAAGGGCGACGGCGAGGGAGAAAGGCGTGGGGGCCCAGATCGTGGCGCACGGACGGACGGAGAGGATGAGGAGGCGACGCGAGGAGGAGTGTGCGCGGACAGGAGAGTTCCCCGCTGTCTCGCCGTGGGCCTCGAGAGTCCGCAGTCGCCGCAGTCGCTGAAGGACGTGCCTGACGAGCGAAAGTCGCGCAGAGAGCCGGCTGCCGAGGCGGGAGGAAGTGGTCGGGCGGGGAGGAGGAGGAGCAGGTGCTCCTCAGCAGAGCAAACGGGTTTCTCGCCGCGCACTTCACTCTGCCAGGCCTGGAGAAAGTACGAGCGAGCGTAGCCGTACCCGCAGCGTGCCCGTGCGACGCGGGCGAGCGGGAGGTTGAGGGAGAGCCGGACGAGGAGGCGGCCTCGTCGCGGCTGCTTGCCATGGGCGCATAGGTGGAGCACGCCCAGTAGCAAGTACCTGGCACCCTGCACGTCGAGAGCATAGCGCTGCAGCGGGTGTGTGCCGAGAGAAAGAGGCGAGCGAGCGGCTCATCTCCTCGTGCGCCGTCCTCCTCCAGCCCACCTCGCTCGGCACCGCTAGCCCGCTCGTTTCAGCCACCATGGACATCGACGACATCTTCAAGGTGCGCACCATCTGCCCCCTCCTCCTCACGAGCTGTCCTGACCTCTCCCCACCCCACCTCGCAACAGCGCCCGCCTCTGCCCAAGTCCGGCCACGCAGGCACCAAGCGCAAGCTCGAGGCCCCGACACTCGACCCAGAGTCGTACAAGTCGGCCCGTCTCGACTCGGGCACCGGCGCAACCCCGTCAGCAGGCGCCGACTCCAAGGGCAAGGGCCGCGCCGTCACCATCCAGGACGGCTCAGACGACGACGACGACGACGACAACGACGAGCGAGCCGAGTTCGCACCGGGACAAGACGCCGACTACTTCGCCGAGGAGGACGAGGACGGCCGCTTCTTGTGCGTCCTGCTCTCCCTCCCCTCCCTCCCCCTGCACCTCTCGCCTTGGCTGGACGCTGACCCAGGCCGCACCCCTGCAGTGGAGGAGGGCTCAGCAACGTCCAGAAGCAGGTGCTCAACATCATGGAAGGCTCGGGCAACGACGAGCAGCTCCCGGGCGAGGACCTGACGCCGCAGAGCGTCCGCAAGTCGCTCCTGTCGCTCGAAAAGGCCGTCAACAAGAACCGCGACCTGCGTACAAAGTACCCGACCGATCCAGAAAAGTGCGTTCGCGTCCCTCCTGCCGATCGCGCACCCCTCTACGAGCGCCGCCGCTGACGGTGCCGCTGCGTCCCCTCGCAGGTTCGTCGACTCCGAGTTCAACCTCCTCGAGTCGCTGCGGTCCCTCTTCCTCCTGTCGACCAACCCGGCCATGACGTACCCGATCCTCCTCGAGAACTCGACGCCCAACACGCTCGCCGACCTCCTGTCACACGAGAACCTCGACGTGCCCATCGCCGTGGTCGAGGTGCTCGAGGAGCTGCTCGACCCGGAGGACCTCGAGGACGACGGCGACGAGGACGAGGACGAGGCGGCGTCCGAGGCCAAGCGCGCGGCGATGAAGGCTCTCCTCGACGGGCTCGTCGAGGCGGGCGTCGTCGACCTCGTCGTCGCGCAGCTGCAGCGGCTCCACGAGGAGGACGAGAGCGAGCGTAACGGCGTCTTCCACACCCTCAGTGCGTCCACCTCTCGCTTCCTCTTCCCTCTCGACGCCGATACTGACTCGCGCGCCCTGCAGGCCTCATCGAGAACCTCATCACCCTGACGCCCCAACTCGCGTCCCCCTTCCTGTCGCCCAAATCCTCCTTCCTTTCGTTCCTCGTCAAGCGCCTCGGGCAGGACAAGAAGCCCGTCGAGTACGACCAGAACCGGTACTACGCCGCCGAAATGCTCGCCCTCGTCCTGAGCTTGCCGGCCGAGGTCGTCGAGGGCGAGAACGAGGCGAGGCAGCGCGTCGGAACCGAAGGCTGGGTCGACTCTCTCCTCAAGGCGCTCTCGGTGCGTCCTCCTTTTCACTCGCTCTTGATGAGATGGAGCCGTTGAGCTGACTCTTCATCCTTGTGCCGCCCGCAGGTGTACCGCAAGCGGGAACCCGCCTCGAGCGACGAGGTCGAGTTCATGGAGAACTGCTTCGACGCTCTGTGCTCGGCCCTCTCGTCGCCGACACCGACACCTTTCTCGGCCGACGCGCCCGCCGTGCACCCGGTCAAGTCGGCCTTCCTCGACGGCGAGGGCGTCGAGCTCCTCGTCCTCATGCTCAAGGCCAAGAACCTGTCGCGCACGAGGGCCATCAAGGCGCTCGACCATGCGCTGCAGGGCCGCGAGGGCGCGCCGTTGTGCGAGCGGTTCGTCGAGGCGCTCGGGCTCAAGACGCTGTTCGCTGCGTTCATGGGTCGGGTGCGTTGGCCGTCCTCCTCCTTCCCTTTCTCGCCTCGTCCACCTATCTCGCCTCTTCCCGCTCACCCGAACTAACACTGACTCATCCTTCCCCTCGCTCGCAGAGCGAAGGCGGCAAGAAGAAGAAGAGCGCGCAGCTCGCCCCGACGCACGAGGACACCGAGCACATCCTGTCGCTCCTCTCGTCCCTCTTCACCTCGCTCTCGTCCGACACGCCGCTGCGCACGCGCCTCCTCGCCAAGTTCGTCGAGTCGGACTACGAGAAGGTCGACCGCCTATGCGAGGTGCGCGAAGAGCTCGAGCGCAGGATCGACAAGGGCGTCGACCCGGCGTTGGCGGCCGACATGGACGACGACGAGCTGTACCTCGACAAGCTCGACAACGGCCTGTTCGCGCTGCAGCTCGCCGACTACGTCGCGGCGTGGGTGTGCATGGAGGACGACGGCGTGCGTCCCTTTTCCCCTTCTCCCTCTTCCTCCTCCTCACCGCCGAGCCCTCGACTGACCGTCTCGCCCGCCTCCGTCCCTCTTTGCAGGCGCGCGACCACCTCAAGATGCTCCTCTCTCGCCGCGACAAGTCGCTGCGCGACGTCGTCGCCGTCCTCGACGAGTACCGCGACAACATCGGCGTCGACGACGACCTGTCCGAGGACGCGCCGCCGAGCGAGGGTGAGGAGCGCAGGGCCATCCTCGACCAGCTCGCGCGGTACCTCGAGAGCGTCGCGTAGCGTCTTGTACCGTGCAACGCGCTCGCTGCGACCAGTCTTACTCTTCTCGAGCGCTGAGCGAGCGAGAGAGAAAGGAGAGCCAGCTTGGTTGAGCGCAGCAGGGCGGCCTGGGCAGGCTTCCTCGAGCGTGTGCCGCGAGCCTCTCTAAGCGAGCTACACTGTACAAGGCGCGAGGAAGAGCGTGTCTTGCGATTATCCGGTCGCGTCGGCGAACGGCCGAGTGGGGGAGGAGAAGGGCAAGAGTCGGGGCCGCGTCGTCGCTCTCATTCGCTCCTCAGCGCGCTCAGCTGCGGATCGGTGCACTCGCCGCAGCTACAGCTCACCAGCGCCCTCGACCACCAGCTCCCTTACGCCGCCGACGAGCTCGCCCCGCACCGCCACCTCCGCCGAGTTCGTCCCGCCCTCGCTCGCCACCCACCACCTCGCCAAACATGCCCTGGGCCTACGCCGTGCCCCTGGGCGTCGGCCTCATCGCCGTCGCAGCCGTCGCCGTCATCCTCATCGAGGTCGTCCCCGCCGTCCTCGAGGAGCGCTCGCGCGAGAGGCACAGGAGGAGGCGCTTGGCGAGGCCCGTCCGGCACCGTGCCGACACGCCGCCGCCGGCCTACCACGACACGGTCGACGAGAGCGCGAGGACGAGCGGCGTCGAGCTGCCCGAGGGCGGGTGGAAGTACGAGGTGCGCAGGAGGAAGCGCTCGACGGCGATGACGAGCACGGCAGCTCGCAGCGAGGATCCGCAGCAGGTGCGTCCGTTCTCGAGCTTCACATCCACTACAGGGACCACGCGCTAAGTCCTCGACCTTCCTGCAGAGCCGCTACCGCCTCGAACCTCTCGTCCACGAGCCGCAACACGTCCTCGGCGGCGACTCGACCGCCGCAGAGTCCGACTTTGCGCTCGGCACGCACGATGACAGCGACGACGAGACGCCTGCTCCGTCGTGCGACAATAACGCCGCCGCAGCGCGCGCCTCGCGCTCGCGCACAGCGTCCAACTCGCCGTCCGAGCCGAGCACGGCGCCGTTCCTCTCGCCGCCGCTTTCGACCTCGTCCCGCCTCGACGTCGGTGTCGAGCTCGTCACGACGTCAACGCCACCGTCGGCAGCGCCGCCTGTGCCGGCCGAGGAGAGCCCTTTCGCCGACCTCACGAGCTCGACCGCACCCCTCCCCACGACCTCCTCCCCGCTGGACACCGCCTCTCCCGCCCTCTCGTGCGCCTCCTTTGCGCCCATCTCACCCAGCACCGCCTCTCCGACTGCGCTCGCCCCCGCCGCGGCGCCGTCCAAGCCCAACTGGCCCGCGAGCGCCGACGACTGGGTCCTCCCGAGCCCGGCGCCGTCCGCTCCAGCGAGCCTGAGCGGCGACGCCGCGGCGGCGAGCACCGACGACGAGGACGGCTGGTCCCGCCTCAGCGACGAGGAGGACGAGTGGCGCGAGGTGAGGGTGCGAGCGAGCGAGGCGGGCGGGCTGCGTCTCGAGGGGGCGGGAGAGGCCCGTGCGCACTGAGGCGGCGAGACGCTCAGGGTCCGGGCGAGGGCGAGTCGTAGCTTTGTCACCACTATGCAGTGCTTTCTCTCTCTCCAGCTTGCTCTCGACGACAGGAACCGCGAGCGAGCGAGAGAAACCGAAAGTCGATAGTCCGTGGCCTCGTCTGCCCGCTCCTCCTTCTTACTACTCGAGGACGATTTGCTCTACAGCCCAAGCCGGTTTGCCATCCTCCTCCCGACCGGCGCACCATGCTCGCCGAAACGCTTGGCGCTCCCGCTCGCAATGCCCTGCTGCCTCAGCCTCCCTTTCTCCCTCCTCTCGCGCTCGCGCTCACGCTCGCGCTCGTCACGCTCAAACTCGGCGTCCTCGACCTCGCGCTCGTGCCCGCGCGCATCGAAGCCCGTGAAGCCCGAGGGCCCCTCGCGCGAGAGGAGCTGCGATGGCTGCGGGCGGTGGTAGGCGGCGGGCGAAGGCGGCGATGTGTGCGACAGGTGAGGGCGGAAAGGCGCCGAGTAGGGCGACGAGGGACCGTCGCGAGGGTCGTAGTCGCCGTAGGGCAAGCGAAGATCGTCGCGCGGCGAGTAGGGCTGCTGCTGCGGGCGGAAAGGGCCCGAAATGGGCGACGCCGCGGCGGCCGACGAGACGGTGGTCCTGCCCGTCGAGCGCGACGGCGCCGAGCCGGTCGACGGCGACGACACCATGGTCCTCCTGCCGTTGCCCGAGGCAGGAGGAGCCCGGAGAGGCTGCGTCTCGGCTGCGCGAGGCGGCGCAGCGGACGAGACGCGCGTGCGAGAGCTCTGCCCGCCGGCCGAGGTCGGCCCGTACCTTGACGACGCGCCGCCGTCGCGGTCTTGGTCATCCGACGACGACGCAGAGAGGTCGTCGGACGACTCGTCGCCGGAGAACGGGTACGAGCCGCCCGTGCGCGAGAAGGAGTGGCGCTTGTTGACCGTCAACGGCTTGGGCGGCGGCGGCGAGGGCGAACGAGACGGCGAGAGGGACGGCGAGAGGGACGGCGAGAGGGACGGCGACCGGTCGTACCGCCGACGGGCGTGCTCGTTCGCCCTCGACGTGGGCGCCTCGCGCTCCGAGTCGGTCGCGTCGTGCCCGTACTCGGGCTCGAAGGCGCCCGGCCGACCATCGTCCACCTCGGACCCGGACGCCGTCAGGTACCCGCTCCTCGTGCGCCTGATCCCGCTCGCGGGGCGCGACAGGTCGCCCTCGTCGGAGCTGCCGACGCTCGACGGCGGCGGGACGCGCTTCTGATGCGCCGGCGCCGCGGCGTACGACGACGGCTTGACCGGCTCGGGCCGGATGGGCAGCGCCGAGCGGTCGTAGGCGCACGAGATGGCGGGCCCATCGGGCGAGAGGGGCGAAGGGATGGGCGGAACCGACGGGTGCGGCGGGCCGAGGGGAACGTGCACGGCCGGGCGACGAGAGCCGGCCGTGGAAGGCTGCGGCGCGGCCCGAGTGAGGTCCTCGAACGAGTCGAGCGAGTCGCTGTGCCGAAGCGCGCGCCGGTCGTCGGCGGCACGTTGCTGACGGCGACCGTGCGAGAGCTTGTGCGAAGGAAAGTCGGCGACGACCTCGTGCTCGAACCGCTCGACGTCGTCCTTGAGCTCGTGGAGAAGGCGTCGTCCACGAGCGGGCGGGCGACCATGGTCATGCCGGGGCGGGCGGTCCCGAGGGCGGGAAGGCGACGACGAGCGAGGTCCGTGAGCCGCAGCCGGGCGGTTGAGGTCGGTGTCGAGGCGAGCCGAGCGGGGCGGCTGAACGGGCTCGGGCGGTACGGCGTTGACTGCGAGATGTGCTGTCAGCAAAGGAGCACAAGCCGAGTAGGAGGGACAGGGAGATAAAGTGGACGCACGAGCAGCATTGAGCTTGGCAAGACGATGGCGCGGCTCGTCGCCCTCCGACTCGCTGCGGACCGTGAGGCGGGACGACGGCCTCGACTGCAGGTCGGACGCGGCCGAGTCGCTGTCGACGTGAGGCGCAGGCGCGTCGTCGTGCGCATCGCGAGCTCGGCGGCGAGGCGGACCCTCGGAATCGAGCGGGCGAGACGGCGGCGCGCGCTGGCGCTCGGGCCACGGCTGCGCGACAGGCGCTGCGACCGGCTCGTCCCGTCTGGCCGCCCGACGCCTGTCGCCGCCGGTCATAACGGCGCTCGAGGGGCGACGAGAGCGAACCGAGCGCTCCTGCTCGACCTGGCCGTCGTGCTCGTCGTCGCTGCCCGGCTCGACTAGGCGGGGCCGCGTGTCGTGCTTGGACCTGAGCGACGCCTGGTCGTGGTGGTGCAGCTTGGCGTCGGTCGCGTGCTCGACGTCGTGAGCGCCCGAGACCATCTTGGTGACCGAGTCGCGCAAGCCGCGCAGGCCCGACTCGACCGTCGCCGAAACCGACATGGCGCGCTGACGAGGGGTCGGACGAGGCGGCTCGGGCTCGTCGTCGAGCTCGGAGGGTGACTCGACGAGGGACGAGCCGCGGTGGCGGTGGCGGGACGAGCGGACCTGGGCGCGGTCAGGCTCGACAGGCTCGCCGCGATGGGGACGAGCGGGCGGCGCAGCCTCGCTGTCGGAAGCGGAGCGAGAAGGGGACCGACGCCGAGATGAGGCGCGAGGACGACGGGCGCTCGAGTGCGGGTCGCGGCCGGTGGCCTTCCTAAGTGGACCCTCGGCGGTGGCTCGCGCCTTCTCGTCGGGCTCGTGCGCCTTGCGCTCATCGGCCGCCTGCTCGACCGCCTTGCGCTGCGTGCGAGCACGACTCGCCTCGGCGGCGTCGAGCTGCGCGTCGGTGTCGGCCCGCGTCGCCCGTCTCGCCGCTCGAGCCGCTCGGCGCTTCATGCGCTCCTCCTTGCGCAGGAGACGCGCCTCCTCCGTCTCCTCCTCGACCTCGTGCACCTTCTCCTTGACCTCGCCCGCGACGAGCTCGCCCTCGGTCTTGACGAGCGCGACGACGCTCTTGACCCAGCCGCCGAGGAGCGCGCCGGCCGTCTGCTTGGCCGGCGCGGGCGGCGGCTGAGCGACGACGGCCGGGTCGAACCCTTGGTCGCGAGCTCGAGGACGACGCGCTGACCGGTCCTTCGACGCCGAGCGCCGCTTGGCCTCGAGGAGCGAGACCTCGCCGCCGGCGGGAACGTCGAGCTCGGGGTCGTCCATGTTGCCGCGCACGAGCGTGTCGTCGTCCGAGTCCTCGCGGCGCTGACGATTGCGAGAGACGGAGCGCCAAGTTGGGGTGCGGTCAAGAGGTGGAGGCGACGGCGTCGGTGCCGGTGCGGGACGTGCCGAGGAGCGGCCCGAGCGCTCGTGCTTGGACGAAGGCTCGTCGAGCCCGTCGTGCGCCTCGCGCTCAAAGCGCCCGTCTTGCGCGTGACGCTTACGCTGCGGCGACGAGCGCGAGCGGCGAGAGGTGCGAGAGGGCGGAGAGGGCGAACGAGACGTCGAACGAGTGCGACGAGAGGCCTCCTGAACGGCGCTCTCGTCGGCCTTGGCGCGCTCTCGGCGGGTCGAGCGGGAGGCCTGCGGCGAGGGCGACCGTGCGGGCGACGGCGAACGAGTCGGGGACCGCCCGCGGCGCGAGCTCTGGTCGTGCGCCTGCCCTGCGCCGCCCGAGCCCGGCAGGGCGACCGCGCCGCGGGAAGGGCGAGGAGGCGGAGAGGCCGAGACGCTGCGGCGGTCGGCGTGGGAGGCCGGCTCAGGCGACGCCGCTCGCGGCTTGCGGCTCGAGCGGGACCCGGCGGGCCTGCTTGGCGGCGGCGGCGACGGCGAGCGCGACGACGCCTCGTCCTTGTCCGGCCGCCGGCGACGACTCCTTTGCCGCTCGCGGTCTTCAGCCGGCGGCTCGGGTCGTCGCGACGAGCGAGG
>ERZ794949.212-NODE-212-length-21701-cov-186.261249_pt1 | contig 21701 bp, 9 predicted proteins | sample MGYA00511363_ERZ794949 | MGnify/ENA primary metagenome ERZ794949 (study PRJEB30137, sample SAMN04331402) | food metagenome | isolation source: T1 must sample point D1 replicate B | place: Australia: South Australia ...
AACTTTTCGTACCTAAATAAACGTGACCTCCTACAACTTCTTATATCCGAAGCTCGTTATCTTCTCTCCCAAACTCCTACAACTTCTTATATCCGACAGCTCATTATCTTCTCTCCCAAACTCCTACAACTTCTTATATCCGACAGCTCATTATCTTCTCTCCCAAACTCCTACATCCGATAAACATTCCAGCCCCCTTTCATTATATTTACGAACTTCTCTCCTGTGTATCGTTTATAAAATCATACAACCAGACAAAAAAAAAACACCACCCAAAAGCGTTAAAATCCGGCTTACTTCCGACATTGTCCCATTCGCTTATGCTGTATTTTCATGTCGCCCTATGGCAAGCTGCTATAAAAAAATTTTCTCACTACGGCGTGTTTTTCTACTTCTCGTTAATAAGTCGATTCCTAAGATAATATGATGTGATCTATTTATCGATACTTGTTATTTCAGTATGAAATATTTGACTAGTAGGGCAGGTATTTAAGCTGTGCACGTTAACATTTTTAGTTCATTTAAGTTCATAGATCCGTTAAAGAAATAGAAACAATTGTTAATAAAAAAAACCACACACAAGCTATTTAATACTATATAATAAATTTACAATGGGTTTAACCGAGGCTCTTAATGCTGCTGTGTTTCCTTCAAATTCAACATTAACTAACTTGTTGATAAACAATGATAAGCAAAATCCTTTATCTTTCAATCAAGTATTGAACAATGTTTACGATATTCAACCACATTTATCTACAATTGAAAAATACTGGGCTTCCTGGTACATGTACATGAACAATGATGTTTTAGCCACAGGTATCATGTTCTTTGTCTTACATGAATTCATGTACTTCTTCAGATGTTTACCTTGGTTCATAATCGATAACTTGAAATGGTGCCAAAAATATAAAATCCAACCTACTAAGAAACCTTCATACAAAGAACAAATGCACTGTTTGAAGTCTGTATTACTATCACACTTCTTGGTTGAAGCCATTCCTATTTGGACTTTCCATCCAATGTGTGAAAAATTAGGTATTACTATGGAAGTTCCTTTCCCATCTTGGAAGAAAATGGCCATGGAAATCTCTCTATTTTTCTTCTTAGAAGATACTTGGCATTATTGGGCTCATAGATTATTCCACTTCGGTATTTTCTATAAATACATTCATAAACAACATCATAGATACGCTGCTCCATTCGGTCTAGCTGCTGAATATGCCCATCCTCTTGAAACCTTATCTTTGGGTTTTGGTACTGTTGGTTTCCCAATTATTTATTGTTTATTCTCAAAGAATCTACATTTATTCACCTTATGTCTATGGATCACCTTGAGATTATTCCAAGCTGTTGATTCTCACTCCGGTTATGACTTCCCATGGTCATTGAATAAGTTCTTGCCTTTCTGGGCCGGTGCAGAACATCACGATTTGCATCATCATTACTTCATTGGTAACTACGCTTCTTCTTTCAGATGGTGGGATTACTATTTGGACACTGAAGCTGGTCCTGAAGCTAAGATGGAAAGAGAAGAAAGAATGAAGAGAAAATCCGAATAATTATACTTCTTTTCTTTTGATTAGTTAAGTGCTATATATATATTTGAAACCTCATAAAAACTCAATACCATAATAACGACATTTTTAACTACAAAACACAAATGAAAAGTCTTATTTGTTATTTAAAGCTTTATTTCTATTTTTGGTTTAAAAACATATATATATATACAGATGTTAATTTGTTTCTTTTTCTTTTACTATTTAATAGTTGTCAGCAACCCATTTTCTACAGTTCTTGAACAATTGGATCCATGGACCATAACCCTTCCATTCTTCAGTGCCTTCCTTTGGATAGTAAGAGTTGGCTTCTAATCTAACAACTCTTTCTGGATGAGGCATCATGGATAAAACTCTACCGTTTTCAGAAACACAACCAGCAATACCATTTGGAGAACCATTTGGATTGTATGGGTGAACTTGAGAAACTTCACCGTTGTAATCAACATATCTGATTGGACATAAATCAGCAGCTTCAAATGAGTCTACAGATTTGTTGATGAAAGTAGCTTGACCTTCACCATGAGCGACAGCAATTGGAATTTCAGCACCTTCCATATCTTTGAAGAAGATAACCTTGTCATCAATGTTTTCAGCAACCTTGATTACACAAACTCTGGCTTCATATTGCTCAGATCTGTTTCTGGTAAAGATTGGCCACTTGTTGGAATCCTTGTTTCCATTAATCAAATCACCTAATCTGGTAAGGAATTGACAACCGTTACAGGCACCAATAGCAAAAGTGTTCTTTCTTACATTGAAGAAGTCATTGAATTCTTCTCTTAAGTAATCGTTGTACAATACAGAAGTAGCCCAACCATTACCGGCACCTAAAACATCACCGTAAGAAAAACCACCACAAGCAGCTAAACCAACGAAATCCTTCAAAACAACTTTTTTGCTCAACAAATCAGTCATGGTAACGTCATAAGTATCAAATCCTGCTTGTTGGAAACTCCAAGCCATTTCGTAGTGTCCATTGACACCTTGTTCTCTTAAGATAGCAACTTTAGGTTTTCTAGAAGCATCTAACAAAGCAGCTTCTTGTGGACCTACCTTGTATGGAATCTTATATTGAATACCATTGGTAGCGTTGAATGAGTCCAAGTTGTTAAATTCTTCAGTGGCAGAAACTGGATTGTCTCTTAACTTTTGAATTTGGTAAGAGGTTTCATACCAGGTCTTCAAGTGAGAAACAATTGAGGATTCATGAATAATCTTGTTTTCATTGTTCTTGATGGTTAAGTTGTTTGAAGCGGAGTTGATTGTACCAATTTGATGGATCAAGTCAGATTTAATGTTAAACTTGTTTAAAATTTCAACAAACTTGGCATAATCAGAAACTTGGAAAACAGCACCTAATTCTTCATTGAACAAGTAACTGATCAAATCTTTTTCTTCTTTAATTGGTAGTTCTAAATCAATACCAACTCTTGATGTGAAGGCCATTTCTAACAAAGTAGTGATTAAACCACCATCAGAGATATCATGGTAGGATTCAACAATGTCTTGTTGATGTAACTCGATAGAAGCATTGATAAAGTTCTTTAATAACAAGTTTTCTCTAACAGTTGGACATTCGTTACCTAATTGGTTGTAAACTTGTAGTAAAGCAGAACCACCCAAAGTCTTGTAACCATTAGCTAAATCAACATAAACTAAAGAGCCTTTAGTAGTGTTCTTGGTGTTTAGTTCAGGAGTCCAAGTTCTGGTGGTATCATTGACAGCACTGAAACAAGTAATGTTCAAAGATAACGGAGCAGTGACTTCTTTGGATTCAGAAGTATTGGAATCTTTCCATTTCATCTTCATAGACATAGAATCCTTACCAACAGGAATGGCTAAGTCCAAATCAGGACATAAATCAATACCAATGGCTTGAACAGCTTCGTATAACTTGGCACCTTCACCTTGATGAGAAGCAGGAGACATCCAGTTAGCAGAGATCTTACAGTTCTTCAAAGATTTGATGTCGGCAGAAAGAATGTTTAATAGAGATTCAGCAATAGACATCTTAGCAGAACCAGCAGCAGAAATCAAGGCCAAGGTAGGTCTTTCACCCATACTTAAAGCTTCACCTTGAGCATGAGAAATATCATTGATGGAAGAAGTAGCTGGGTATAAAGAAGTAGCAGTGATACCACAATCAGCAACAGGAGTTTGATAAGGACCAACAAATTGATCTCTATCAATTAAACCAGTAACAGTTCTATCACCAATGGTAATCAAGAAAGACTTAGAGGCTACAGCAGGTAAAGATAATACCTTTTCCAAAGCATCAGCAAACTTGATGGTTGATAAATCAGCAGCCTTTAAGATCAAGTCAGAAGTGACAGCTGATTTTGACATCTTTGGTGGTTTACCGAATAAAATGTCCATTTCCAAATCAATAGGAGTGGAGTTTAAAAGAGGATCATTTAAGACTAACTTTTGTTCAGCTGTGGCATGACCAACAACAGCAAATGGAGCTCTTTCTCTCAAACAGATTTCTTCAAATAATGGCAAGTCCTTTGGATCAATACCTAAGACATATCTTTCTTGAGATTCGTTACACCAGATTTCCAAAGGAGACATGTTTGGTTCTAAAGTTAAAATCTTTCTTAAATCAAAAATAGCACCCAAGTTGTTGTCGTGGACCAATTCAGGCAAAGCATTAGATAAACCACCGGCACCAACATCATGGATAGATAAAATAGGGTTACCTTTTTGAGAGGAACATGAGATGGAACATTGTGGTTTGTCACACTTGCAATCAGTGGTTTTGTTTGGACCTAAAGAAACACAAGCATTGATAACTTCTTGACATCTTCTTTCCATTTCAGGATTACCTCTTTGAACTGAAGCAAAGTCTAGGTCAGCATTACCATCTTCAGTGTTACCGGAAGAAGCAGCACCACCACCTAAACCAATTAACATACCTTGACCACCAAGAACAATCAACAAATCATTTGGTCTAATTGGTGTATCCTTGACTGAAAATGATGGACGAATGGAACCCATACCACCAGCCAACATGATAGGTTTATGGAAACCTCTAATATCTCTTTTGACTCCACTGGTTTTGTTGTCTTTATCTTCAATGAATGTTTCCAAAGTCAAAGTTCTGAAGTAACCGTTAATGTTTGGTCTACCAAATTCATTGTTGAAAGCGGCAGAACCTAGAGGAGCTTCAATCATAATATCTAAAGCAGAAGCAACATGGGAAGGTTTACCTAGTTTGTCTTCTTCGCTCAAGAACTTCTTTTCCCAAGGTTGAATGAATCCAGGAATATTCAAATTACTTACAGCAAAACCACTCAAACCACACTTGGTCTTGGAACCTCTACCGGTAGCACCTTCATCTCTAATTTCACCACCTGAACCGGTGGAAGCACCTGGGAAGGGAGAGATAGCAGTAGGATGGTTATGTGTTTCAACCTTCATCAATAGGTGAACTTGTTCAAGTTGTTGGTTCCACAACTTACTAGAGTATTGAGGAGACATATAGAATTCATCTTTGGTGTGTGTCAAGTCCATGACGGCAGCATTGTCTGAATAAGCAGAGACAACAAAATCAGAAGTCTTCTTAAAGGTGTTTTTGATCATTTGGAATAAAGTCATTGGTTTTTGTATGCCATCAATTTCCCAAGATGCATTGAATATTTTGTGTCTACAATGTTCAGAATTTACTTGTGCAAAGGAGAATAATTCTACATCTGTTGGAGATCTGTCAACAAAGTTTTCTATCAAATATTTCATTTCACCATCATCTAAAGCTAAACCTCTAACTTTGTTATAGCTATTCAATAAATCATACTTTTCTTTGTAAGTAGGTAATTTATGGAATTCGATAGTTTGCAAAGGTCTTGGAGAACCAGTTTGATGGAAATAAGTCTTTAGGTCTGGTTTGTCATTTATGAATAGGTCTTGGGTCATTCTGTCGTAACAAGAAGTCAAATCACTGGCGGTTATAGAGACTTTTTCGGTTGAAGTGACTGTAATGTTCAATAAAATACCTCTTTCAACTCTTTTGACAACATCTTCTAAACCACATACTTGAACAATATTGGTGGCCTTGGAGGACCATGGTGAAATAGTACCTTGTCTTGGAATGATTCTCAAAGTAAAAGATTGAGAGTTTTCTTGTGGTAATGAGGCTAGATCATCGTTGATGATGTTGTATAAAACTTCATTAGTTGGGAATGGATCGTACTTCAATAGCTCGAATAAATGGTTCTTTTCTTGCTCACTCAAAGTGGTGTTGTTGTTGATCAATTCGATATAATGAATGAAAGAAGAATCAATTGCGATTTTTTCGGTAGAAACATTGATCTTGGAGGATAATTCAGAAACAATGTTTGCGATTCTGAAGTCAGAGAAGGCAATAGGACCAGTAACAGCTAGAATAGTCATACTATTAAGTATTTGTATATATATATAGGTATATATTAGTTTTGTTTAATATGGTTTATTACTAATTTTTTTTTTATTTCTTATATCCTTCAAAATCTTAACTATAATAAAATACCCTCATACATTATATATGAGCCATTACAACTATTTTAAATTTAATAATTCATACTATTAATTTTAAAAAAAATAACATATCAGAACTTCTGTTGATTTTTTTCACTAATAAACGGGTAACGTCCCATTTGGGCGTAATAAGCGTAGGCTGCGTGAGTAAATGGCTGTAGGCGCAATTTGCATTTTTCTGGACTTCTTCACCTGTCGGATATAAGCCCTACCTATGTTGCTATTTGCATGTCGGATATAAGCCCCACCAACGTTGCTAGCGGATATAAACCCATAGAGCGTGTGGGCGCCGCTTCTGTTTTGTTCACATGCCGTATACAAAACTTGCTGGTGGTTACTACAGCATACAGTCTCTAACCATCGGTGTTTTGACAATACCTTCGTTTTTTTTTTCCTTCTTCAGTCCAGCATTCTAGCCTCTATGACTCCCCTGTTGTTGCCTGTTTGAATACCTCTTCTACTTTACTGTTATTCGTTTTCTTAGTGTTGGTTCGGACTTAAGCTGTTTATTTGTATGCTTTTTTTTTTTCTTTTTTTTTTTTCTCCGATATAGTGGCATAAATCGTAAATTTCCTAATTGGGAAAGAGCTTGTATTAGTCTTTTTTTTTTCCCTCTTTTGCTTATAATGCTTTCTTACTGTATACATGAAGAAAGAATATACATACTATACAAACCACATACAACCACGATGGCTCAAGGAAAGTTAGCTTTAAACAAGAACAAAAAAGACACCTCTAAAAAATACAGAGTTTTGAAACAAAACAGACAAGCCAAGTGTTTCCAAAAGAAGGTGTACACACCAAAAAACAACACCAATGATAAGAAGACAATCTTCAACATCAACAAAAAATATTCTAATAACAACTTGATTCTAACAGAAAAGCTTATATCAGGAAAAGTTGGTCATTTAGAAATTTTGAAGGGAACCAGAAAAGAAATTCAAAAGGAAAAGAACAAGGCTGCTGTTGCCAATGGTTCAAAGAAATAGGATCATTACTTTTGTTTAATGCGGATATATTTACAGCACTTATAATGAAGTGCCAATAAAAGGACATATAAAAAATTGGATTGCATTTTTCTTTTTTATATATACAAGATTATACTAATTTCTTCTCAAAAGGATACCTATTGACTAGTTTATTCACTCCATATTGACCCAGTTGAGATACTATCCAATAAAGTACTACCAGATCAGGTTGTTGGAAAGAAGTGAACACCAATCCCAAACTTATAAATCTTGAAACAGTCATGATTCCGTTTCTCAGCAGTTTTCCATTGTGTTCCTTCCCTATGTCGTACCATTGTCTAGATTGATTGATTTTATCGTAATGCTGTATATTCAACAATGTCAATGATCCCAACAATGATGAACTTAGTATCGGAGTTATGTTCAGTCCTTGGACATCAAAAATCGGAAATAAGTCATCTAGTGGACTGTATCCAAATTTTACTACTTCACCATCGCTTGGACCCATGTTTGTTGTTGATGCTATTGATGGATCAATTTTATCTGCAGGGACATTTTCTTTTGGCTTAGTGAACTGTGCCACATAAGCCGGCAACTCTCTGATCCCATATGTGAATGCCATCCAAATGGGTAGTTGGGATACAGGTTGAAGAATGTTCTTCCATACTTGTATACCGTTTTCCTTGAACACCTTTTTTTGCATCTTTCTTTGTTCCTTCATACTCAGCATTCTTATCTGTTCGGGCTTCAAATTGTGTCCTGATGCGCTGTTGTGTGCTGATAGTTTCATCTTCATTACTGGAGAGATAGATTTGGTAAATGCTCTTAATTCATTTTGTTTTACCAGCAATTTACGATTCCATATAGATATGGGCAAAGTAACAAACAATTTTATAGACAAAGTTGTTATAGGTATTATAGCATAATAAGGTAATCCGGATTTTTCTTGTATTTCATTGATGAATTTTGGTACTGCTGGAAAGATTATTCTATGAGTAAGTTTATCATCATTCAAAGGCAGTGGCATCTCTGCCAAGTCCGCCGTAGCTTTCAAAGCTTGTTCCTTGTCGATATTTATAACTGAACTGCTAGACATATCTTCTTCTTTTTTGTTTTTTTTGGTCAATCTCAGATGGAGGCTAGTGTATATCTCAATGGTCAGTATGGTCTTTAACGATCTTGAATTTGTTTAATTCTTCAAACTTTTCACTCGAAGGGGTTTTTTTCTTCTGTTGTATTTACCAGCAATTATAATGAGTATGTTTGCCTGCACGTGACAACTCACTGTAAGCTTGCTTTAAATAAAGGCAGTAGAAAAAGTGTCTTAATCGTTAAATTATAAGCTTCTTATATATAGAGTATCTATTATTGATCTACTCCCATTGTACAGATCCATCTCTAGGAACAAAATGAGGTAAGTCCGCTAATATTTCTTCCGGTAGTCTCCCATTAATCTTCACAGCATACATTCCCGGAACGTATTTATTGAATCTTAACCACTTGGAACACCATGACTTTTCTGGCTTCATAATGCAAATGAGCCCTTCAAAAGATGGAGATATGCAGTCATATATTTTCAGATCTAAAGGTTCATTAGGTTTATAGTTGTCGAATATGGATGAACAGTTTGGACATGAGGTGCTTTTGAATTCGTTTAGTGATTGTACTAATCCACAAAGCATACAAGCTCTTTCGGATGATACATTTGATGATGGTGCTCTTCTAGACATATTATTTTTGGTGTTTTCTGTTGCAATCAAAGCTGTTTTGGCCGGTTTTCTTTGCTGTTATTAATCTAATTACACCAGTGTTTGGAGTGTTTATTTGGAAGAAAAGATTCAAAATAGGAAAAACCCCTGTCCAGCATGAGGTGTGAAAAATGTATATTTCCCAATTAGGCAATTACCAGTAAACTTACCCTGCACATAGTAATTTGAGTCTGAAAAATTTTTCACCCATGTCCATTTTCGGCCATGGTCCTTGGATCACTACTTAAATGGGATGCTGTTCTTAGTATATTTCTTTTTACTAACTTTCACTTAATGATTTAAAACTCTATTTGAGTGTTTGATGTTCTATGTATAAGATATATAACATACATAACCGAGATTGAACATTTAACGATGTTTTTTTTCTCAAATTGGTTCTTTCGATAACTGGGTGTCATCTACACAACCTTCATTAATGAGATCCTTTATTTGAACCATATACAAACTTTGAATTTTTTACACGAGTTTTCTATACATAACTTCACATAATTACCCGTTTAAAGGATTCATACATTTTTATATTGAGGAGATACTTCTTCATATTGCAATACACCTTCTTTGAACTTTCGGCTTTTGTTTCTGTTAGCTGTATTGGACCCATCATCTCTGTATATTCCGTAATAGTAATCACGAGTCAATCTTTCACTCTTCATGATTTTTTGATGGTCACTTCTGTTGGCATAGTTGCTACCATCAAATCTGAAGTTGTCGTAGCTTGGTGGGTTCTTGTTAATGTCTTCTACGACTTTTGAATTCTCAATTCCTTCTTTTTTATTCATAGATGTGAAAACTTGCTCGTCTTTTGAGCTATCTGCATAGATAGGTGGGGGCTGAACCTGCTGCAATTGAGGAAAGTATCTAGGAATAAATGAATACATCAAGTTTCTTGTATCTTCGTGTGTATTTCCACCTTCGCTTATCGTTGTAGAATCATCATTTGTATAGTCAATACCCTTTGGTAAATCTTTGAAAAATAATTCAACCTCTCCTTTTCTGAAATGGATTCTTTTGAATTTGTCTAATAATACCTTTCTCATTTGTATCTGTACATTAGGAGAACAAAATAACATCAATGGAATGCTGAACTCTATAGGTATTTTCTTGTTCTTTTTCAAAACATATATTTGCACCTTTAGATTGTGTGTATTCGATATTCTTGGTAGCTTTAATACCTTATAGTCTTTGTATCCATACTTTTTTTCAAATTCCTGTTCATCTTCCAAACTTTCATTCAGCAGTAAATGTGAATTTAACTTATCACCATTGTAAAAATTCTCTGATATCAAGCTGTTTTGAGTTATCTCCTTTAGGTTATTAGGTACAGGTAAAAGGTACAAGAACTCGATATCACTATCGCACAATCTGTATTCAAAGCTTTTTTCGTATCCTTTAGCACCTTCATTTGATTTCTTTTCTTTATCATTGTTTTTTGAAAGAATCTTCAATTTATTTATCTTCTTTTTCTTGGCCAAACTATCTTTGTCTTTAGTTTCAGCTTTTGCATTCTCATCTTTTAAATACACCTTTTCAATCCCACTAATGCCTTGAAACTCGTCAATATACCAATCTTTTATAGTTTTTTCAATTGTATATTTTTCATTGTTGGAGTCCCATAAAATACTCTTTTGATTTAAAGATATTTTAATGCTGTCTATTTTGAAATTTTTAATCAATGGTGCTATTTGAAACTTCAAAGGAATACTTCCTCCTAAAGGATAAGCCTTCGATGGAGTTTCTATATGCATTTGCAGTTGTGTCACAAACTCGTCCACAACCTCAGTATTTTCATCTGTGGTCAAAGAAGTTGACAAAGCTGTATCTGCATTTGTGGATGTAGCCGTTATTGGAGCTTTTGACAACTCATCAGCATTGACCTTCAAACCTTCCATGATTTCCTTGCTTTTATCTTGTTTGTCTTTCTCCACTCTAACAACTTTCTTTTGTTTTGCCTTCAAATCATGCTTAAACTTGAATCCTGTATGAATATTTATGTTATTAGCCTTTAAAGTCTTCAGTACTCTCAAGTATTTGACATGTTCAACAACCCCATAATTTTCACAATACATCTTCATCGTCAACATGTATGTTAAAGAACCTGCTTGCAACCCTTCAATTGTCTCAGGCATATCTCTTTGGTTCACCTTCAATCTGAATGGAAACTCATAGTTTCCTGGATTCATATAGATTTTATTTTCTTTGTTCTCAGCATGTGCTTCAGAATCTAAAATGGTAGTGTCATCAGGCGTTTCCCCTATGTCGATTTGAACATTATCCATATTACCTGGATCCAAAAATCTAAAACTGTTATTGGTTTTGATCGTTGGTCTGAAGCCTTGAGATATACCTCCGGTTGGTATAATTTGATGCAGATCAGGAGCACTTTGGTAAATTGTCTTCAAACTTGGTTTTTTACTATTGAACACATTGTCGCGAGTATTTACTGGTGTCAACGGTAAACTTGCATTATCTTCCTCATCTGAACTGTTTCCGTTTTCTTCAAATCTCATTCCAAAAATATTATACATTGACTGTGTTTTCAATTTGTTCTTTTTGTTTTTGTTTTTCTTCTTCTTTCTATAGCTTTCTTTCAGCTTAATTAAATCAGATTCATATTGATTCTTACAAATATCTACAACCTCACCGTCTGGGTAATCTATAACGTTATCCCATTTCGTTAAAAAAAATGGCCTATTTTCCTTAACAACTACCACACTTTCATCTCTTCCATCGTCATCATCCTTCTTCTTGCTATTGATGTCGTTATTGATCTCTATAAAATCTAATTTGAAAGTACCTTTTAACTCTAAAGATATAGGTTTCAGTAAGATCAAAGGCTTGATGCATGATATGATGATGTTTCCTGATATGTTAATCATGTAATTGTCATTGGTAAAATCATTCATTAACAATTCAGGCTGCTCGATAATCAACATATCTTTGTATAAAGAGTTCAATCGGATGTCTATAAAGCTGATTTTCAGTTTATCTTTGTCATTTATTGTTATTATCAAATTTCCATCTGATGTCGGATCCTTATTCCTGACCGTTCCTTGATGTTCATATGTATTTTTATTTTCTGTGCTTTTTTTCAACAATGAAGTCGTGTTTGTATTCGAATTGTTCACAGGTAATATTGTCGTTATACTACTTGAGCTATCTCTCACAGGATTGTATTTGTACATATGATCGAATTCTAATGCTTAGTTTATTAGTTTAGAGGCTATTTTTTCGTTACTTTTGCTGTGTTTATTTTTTTATTTCTAGTTTTTTGTCTGTTCTGTTAGCTGAATGACAATATTAATTAATATTTAATTTAAAACTTATTGATATTCAGTTATTCAGTGATTATCCCTATCACGCCTACTCATATACCTGTTTAGGCCAGAATTTTCACATGCCCCATACAATTGCCAAATTTGCTTATTTCCGATTTTTCAGATACAAAGGTTGCCCTGCTATGTTAATATTTTGCTTTTTTGGGCGATTACCCTTTTGGGACATACAAAGTTTACCCGCCCTTACACGACCTTGAAAAAAAGCCCGCTTCACAAGCTCTTTACCGTAGTTAGCATGTCTCCCCAGTAATAACGATTCAATAATTTTAAAACATTATTCAAAACCAAATACTTTGATTTGTAAGCAAAGCCTCACTTTTTTCTCCCACAATCATCATAAACACTACCAATGGCTAGGTTTGACAGCAATAGTGTGCTTCTTCTAATATTTTTTATTTTTTTCGTGGTTTTACCAGGTGAAGACCCTAACAAAGACAATCTACCGAGTAGTGAATATGAACGTCGTCAACTAACAATGATAAATGATCTCTACAAGAATGAGTTTGAGAACTTAAGAAAGTTGGATTATAAGCAACCTCTTCTTAATATAACAGGATTTTTATACACTTTGGATGATTTAGAGGTCAACAAGAATGATTACAATACCAATTTGATCAGTAACAACACCAGCAACAATTGGTTCGGATATCCAATTGAAAATAAGAACTACGATTACACATTTGATATAAAGGAGCAAAGCAATAACTACTTGCCACAAAATTTGCTAAATAGGATATTTTCAGATGGAGATTCTTCTATATGGAAAGACAATTCTGATACTTATATTTATCAAAGTAACGTAAGCAGTACGACACTAAGAGGACTTTTTTATAGTAGAAACATTCAGGATGAAGACAAAGTCCATATGCCAATTCCACAGTTTATGAAACATAAAAATGAATCAAAAGATGCTAATGGTGAGGAACAAATCTTACCTGACAGAGGTTCTTTCTTCATAAACGATACTACACTATTTGAACAAAGTATGAATATCAATTCAACAGACTCAAATTTGATCAATATGGACATTTCTACCACTGTTAAGTTAGAAATAAACGATTTTTTTAATTACCCAGGTCTCAAGCCAGGTAGCTTGCAGTTCCATTCTGCTGAACTATCAAAGTCATCAGCAAGATTCACATCATTAATTTCAAAACTTTTAATCGTATACGATAGTCAAACTGGAAGATTATTTGGAATAACTAACTCAGGCAAATTTCATGGTATGCTCATGATACCCCAATTGTTTAGTAATAACGAAAACGAATTTAACAGATATAAAGAAGACACAATAAGTTTTGTAAACCACACTTACTTTGAGGGTAACAAAAGAAGCAACAACACATTTACCATTGATGATATTTTGATATTGAACGAGCGTAGCTCTAATCCTGAATTTTTGTTGTATGCACAAACAAAGCCTGTTTCTGAAAGACCTGCTGATAAGAACAAAATCTTAAATACTGTTGATCTAAACAACTTGTATGGAAAAGATCACAATTTACTAATTGAAGATATGTTGATCTATTCACCAAACTTTGGATTATCTTTAGAAACTGCTTCCTCAAATGAAATTTTAGCAAAAAAGAACTTCAAAGGAGTCTTGGGATCGCTCTTTCCTATTTACCTTCAAGAATCCACAATGAAATATGTGACTCTTCCATTTATTCTGTACTCTATAGTATTTTTGATGCAAATAAGTAAGCTGGATTCTCCATCAGAGCTGAATAAAATTTCAATTGATTTCTTAAAGTTCATTACATTTACGGATTGTTTTGTTGGTGGTGTTTTTATTGTCTTGGGTATAGTAGTGACTACATATTCAGATTTAACACCAAATGTATCTTTGCACTATGCTGATTATTTAACTAAACCTATTGTCAATTCTTTTGTCAAAGTTAAAGATATCATCGTTAATGGCAATGATAATCTTGTTTATGATCTATCAAAAAATATCAGAACCACGCAATTTTCATGGTTTGCAGTCAATGTTGTTTTGTTTATGGGAATTGGTATAGCAATCGAAGCAAAAGTATTGGTTTTGTGTATACAATCACAATTCTTAGAAAGAAGTATTAGTTGGTTGAGCCTTTTTAGAAGATTTACTCCGATGTCTGTTACAACCAGAACAAGCCAGGAAGAGCATGCTGCAACTTCTGAGCCAAACACCAATCCTACTGGAGAAAATAACGAACCTACTTCTGAGCCAAATGAAGAAAACAACTTTTTGACTAATAACACAGAAGGTTCAGAAGATTTCACTTTCCTTTATTCTAAAATTCAAGGTAGAATTTACACATTTATGGTTTTATTTGCATTTGCAATAGTATTCATATACTCCATGAACATCTTCTTAAGACATTTGATTTGCAATTTGGTTGTATTGGTATACACATCACTGTTCTGGTCTCAAATTTCTAGATTTATTTTGATTGATTTGGATCCAATGACTACCAATTTACAAAGCAGATTTGTTATTGTAACTGGATTGACTAGACTGATACCAATAGGATACTTTTACCTCAACGAAAATAACTTTTTCCAGCATCAAACAGATATAAACTGGTTTATTGTATATTGTATCAATATAACAGTACAAGTCGTTCTCTTATTAATACAATTGAAATACGGAGGTAGATCTATAATATCTGATAAACTGGAAAGAGTCATTGAATTTATCTTGAGTAATGGTAGCAAGAGCATCAAGCACAGATACAACTACTCAAAATCAGTTACTAAGGAGCAACTAACACATTTGGGTGAGAAAAACGAATTTATATGTCCTATTTGTATGGATAACGACGACATCATACATTTGAAGGTTGAAGACCAAACATCGAGTACCGAAGAAGCCGACACTGAAGAGACTCAGCTGTTGGAAGAAATAAACGTAGGCAATGACCATGTAGAAAGTTACATGATCACTCCTTGTAATCATGTTTATCATCACGATTGCTTGTCCTACTGGATGAATAATAAATTGATATGTCCTGTTTGTAGAAACAATCTGCCGCCGTTGTAAAAAATGATTCTCATTTATTTAGTTTAATTTATATATGTTGTAGCTTATGTGGTGCTGATATTTTCATCATAGTTAACATCTCTTTTAACTCTTTTAGATTTTCTTACTCCTTCATTGACATCTGCTGTACTCTTTTCAAGATCATTAATCTTCTTTTTTGATGGCAGTGCATTGCTTATGTCATTGTGTTTGCTCAAAGTAGAATTGACTATAGTATTTTGTAAATGACTATCAATCTTCATCAAGTTTTTATTCTTGTTTGATAGCTTAGAAATGAACTCCTTATCTTCGGTGGAAAGCAACTCTTCAATACTTTTGATGATTTCGTCTTTAGTATTTTCCTTCTTGACATACAAATCTAATGGCAACTTTATCTTATCGTTAATAACTTCGTCGGTGACTTTCAAGTCAACCCAACCCTTCATCTTAATAACTTGATTGATCATTGTAATACAAATATCACTAATTAAGTAGATGTCTTTATTGTCCTCGTTTAATTTATCTTTGTGGTTAAATATGGTATTGCAATAACCTAAAATTAAAGTACAGTTTTCCTTGGTCATAACAAATCTTAAGAATAAAGATATCTTAGCTATCAAATCTTCTAAAACCTCATGTTTTTGTTCTTCAATGTCTTGCTCTTTATCCTCAGCTCTTTCAGGATTCAAAACGGACACAGTTGGCAGGTAAGATAGATTATGCAAAAATCTACTGATTAGTCTTTCAAAGTATCTGTCCTTATTGAAAGTTTGATCAGCTATGATGTTTTCCAAAAAGGTAACATAAGTATTGAATATATTTGAACCATCTAAACTCATGTCAATGTAGAAAATAAAAAACGACACAGACATAGGAAGCTCCTTGAAGTTTGTAATCAAAAAGTCAAAAAACTTTTGACGAACATAACGGTGTATATCAATAGCATACCATTGCAAATGTATTTGAGATTCTCCTAAAAAGTCTTCAAAATACAAAGCTGAGTCTAAACATTTTGACAAATACAAATTAATAAGCTCATTCATGATTATCCATCTCCAGAACTGTGGTTGTTCTGGGCATTCAGATTTTTTAATACAGCATCCTTGAGTTTCCAAAAGACTCTTCAAAAATGGCAGGTTGTCGCTTCTGGTCCTCATCAGCAGTATGATTTTCAAAAGATTGTTATTTTTGGGGTCAATCTCACTTTTATTTGAGAATTGATCGGCAAGTTCAATTTGTTCAATCTCGTCTTTTTCGTCTTCAAACTCTTCTATGGTAATAGATTCATTTATATCAGTTGTAAGTGCTAGGTCAAGTAAACTATCAATCATTTCTTCGTGTTCTCTTGGACTCTTTGACATCAAATTACATTCTGTCAATGTAATACTTTCCAAAGCAGTAACTTTGGACTGGGTAAATTCAAAAGCACTGAAGTCTTCTTTTGGTAAAATTTCAGATAATCCATACATTTCATATTCATCTAGTTTATTGTCACTTTCAACAAACTGGTTGAAGTAATTCAAAATGTCTTGGCTTAGCTCCATATTTGGTAAAACCTCTTTCAACATTAAAATTCTCTTGATGGCAGTGGACAGTTTGTTGTTTTTGAATGAGTCTATTAAACGTTCGAGATCAATTAGATTCTGTAAAACTTGTTTGTTTGAAAGCAAAACATCAAAAAACTTTTCATTTTCATTAGGTTTTTCGTAAACATCCTCCAAATTAATAAAAGTATTGGTACATCTTATCATCAAAACCTTGAATTTTTTGATGTATTCATTGCTGGTGATACCTTCATTTTTCAAATCCAAATAGAAATTTTTCTTATCCTCAGCATTGGTAAATGATTTTCTATTTGTCAAGAATGGTCTTATTTTAACAGCAACATCGTGGTTGATCAGAGATGTAAAGAGTTCAATATCGTTTCTGTTGTAATTTATTTTGAGCCATCTTAGTAATTTTGTAAATTCAAGGGAATCATCTGAGGCTTCGTCTTTAATAACTAACTGAATAAACTTCAATAAAATTTTATTGAAAATCTTGTATCTAGGTAATAAAGCTAGTAAAGCATGCTTGCTTTTTTCTTCTTTCAGCATGAAGTACAGATCAGCCAAATTTTTGTTATCGTAAGCTATGTAGTCACTCAAAAATGTATCAATTACATCATTCAAATCTTGATCATTGATATAGTACAAATCGACTAAAGTATTGACAATTTTGGCTTCCAAACCATCAATATTTTTGACTTTTGAGCTTAAAGCTAATTTTGACAAATAAGTACATGATCTGCCCCTTATAGCTAAATTTTTGTCTCTACATAAACCAATAATCAAATCATAAACGTTGGCATTGTATTGCAAATCTATGCTTCCTTTGTAAATTTGAGTTACTGTTTCCAGTCTTATGTCAGCATTTATATCAGACAGGCCTTTTTCCAATATCTTTTCAATATAATTGAAAATTTCCTTGTCATTTTGATATATGCTTTCACACATTTTGGCAAAGTCACCGTTTAAAATTTCTAATCTTACCAAATGGTTTTCATCACTCATTCTTGTTAAATATATCTTGAAGATGAAGTCATGATTGTAAATGAAATATAAATTTTCACTGATTAATGTCTTTACCATTCTAATACCTAAGATTCTTAAATATTTGTTTGGAGAATTCATCAAAGTTTGAAAAAGCCCATTGCAATACAGTATTAAGGCAGGATTAATAATGTACAGTTTTTTGAACAAGTTGCCTAACTTATTTAGTTTAATGAACCCTTTATGAGTGAATGAATCTATTTGCTCCAGCACGTTATTCTTCACGTTTTTCAAATCAAAAGTGCCGTCATCGGTTAAAATGTATTCATTGTAAAATGATTGTATGGATGATTGGAAAATTTGATAGTTAACTTGGATAGTTTCTTTACATATTTCATTTTCATAAATAATTTCATTCATGAATTGCTTGCAATGTGAGTCCAAAAACTCATTGTTTTCTTTTTCAGAATCTTCAATGATCAAACTGGTTATCAGTTTAACTGCCGCATCTTTCAATTCCCTAGCCTTGATGTCGTCTGAAATATCATCATTTAGATGATATATTTCTTTCAATATCTGAGAGCATTCTTTGGTGTGTAAGATTAACAACACAGCATCACAAGCAATGATTTTGTTGATGGCATACTTGCACAAAACATAATCTGCCAAGTTATTTTCCAATGCATTATTTCTCACTTCTCTCAATAGTGTCAAAAAGAACGTTTTGATGTCTGTGGCTGTGAAACTGTTACTTTTGGTACTTGAGTAAATAACATCGGCTAAAATAGCTAAACAAAGCGAAGTCTTTGCTTCACTTTTCAAGTTATTAAACCCAACCTTCTTCATGTCATTCAAAATACCTCTCAATTCATTAGAATCCTCACTTGTCTTTCCATGATCCTTTGAGCCAATCTCTTTGGATAGGTACTTGTGATAGCTTTCTAGGTCGTCAATTGGGGTATTTGAAACGATAAAACGCTGTTTTTTTCCACTCATTAGTATTATTCTTTCGTTTTTGGTCATCTAACACCCTCAAATCAATCAATTACAGTCTAAAATGAGTCTAAATCAACTCTTCAAACCCATATTTCACTCTAGTAATTAACGAAAACATTTAAAATATTGAAAAAAAAAAACTCGCCTACGTTAAAACGAGTAATACGCATTAGGCGAATATAGCTTTGGCGTTGCGTTTGTTCACGCGTCGGAGAGCTTAATGAAAGCGTTATGTCCGACAATCATACATAGATATTGATACTATTTACAGAGGTGAATCATACCTTGTTTCCTTTCAATTCAGACATGAAATCAGTTTGGAGCTTATTGATTCTGGCTTTTAAGCGGTTCATACCACCTTTTTTGGCGAAAAATTCAACCATTTCATGGTCTTTGCTCGAGTCTTCCTTCATCGTTTCCCATGCAGCGAACTTGGCTTTTAGATCGTTAAATTCGTTTGCTATGTTCTCACTGAAATGAACAGTTCCTGTGTACTGTCTGAATTGCAAATCTAGCTCCTTGAATGATAGTTGCCACAAACCTAAGTTTTCAAAAACCCAGCTCAAGTCATTGACATCCACATCACTGTTGACTTGCTTTTTATAATTGTTTTCGATTGGTGCAGTGGTTATTAATTCAAGATTACACTCCAGATTAGTTAGAAGTTCTCTGGCTGTAACGTTTAGGATACCATTGCTGTCTAATTTGTAGCTCACTTCAATTTTTGGAACACCTTTAGGTAACTGTGGGATTCCTGAAAGCACAAACTCCCCCAATTTCACATTATCTCTGCACAACTTAGATTCACCTTGGTAAATGTTGATCTTAACAATTTGTTGGTTGTCTATACCAGTAGTGAATTGCTCTTTGTACTCTATAGGAACATTGCAATTCTTTTGCAGCATTGGCGACATCAAGCCACCATATGTTTCCATACCCAAAGTCAATGGGTTGACGTCTAATAACAAAACATCCTTTATCTCACCAGTCAATAGTCCTGCTTGAATACTAGCTCCTAAGCAAACAGAGTCATCTGGGTTTATCTTGTAATTAAGTTTGTTGTCAAAATCTATTTCTGAATTGTTATCACTTATAAAATTCTTGATTATTTGCTTTCTGATATATGGCATACGAGTCATTCCCCCAACCAACAAAATTTGCTGTAAGCTTTGTTTGTCAATTTTGGCATCTTTCAAACACTTCTTGAATATCTTTATAGTCTTCTTGACTAAGGGTTCAGCCAATTTGTCTATTTCGGATTCCTTAATTTCCATCTTGAAATGAATATAGTCGCCGTGAGAGTTCTTGAAAGCAAACGGAATGTTAATTTCAGAGGTGGTCTTGTGGGATAATTCAATTTTACACTTTTCAGAATGATTTAATAACTCGTTCATAAAAGACATGTTGTTGAGAACATCATTCTTGTTAATGTTATCATTGAGTTTTAAGAATTTGTCCAAAACGTAATCTCTGATCAAATAGTCAAGATCTTCACCACCTAATTTCAAATCACCAGAAGTACCTCTAACCTCAAACACTGCACCATCTAATTCCAATATAGAAATATCAAATGTTCCTCCACCTAAATCGTATACAGCATACACACCGTCTTTGTTTTGTTCTTTCAAAACACCAAAACTTAAAGCTGCAGCTGTGGGTTCATTGATGATTCTTAAACAATTTATGTCCGCCAAATCGGCAGCATTTAAAGTGGCTTTTCTTTGAAGATTATTAAAGTAGGCAGGTACAGTAATGACTGCATCAACTTTTGCATTTTCCATGTTCAATTCTTGCAATGCTTTGGCTTTTATTTCAGATAAAATAAAGCCAGCAATGATTTCAGCATTGACTTTCAATTTGCTGTCTTTGAATAAGGTGAAGTATACACTATTGTTCAATGATACATTATTGGAATATTGGTTCTTGTAGCTTTCAAAAATTTCATCATTCTCATTGAAAGTTCCTATGATTCTTTTCATGGCCTTGAAAGTATTCTCAGGATTCAATCTATACTGATTCTGTGCTTGATCACCTATAAATACTGAGAGATTCTCCTTCAATTGGTTAAATAAATGCTTGTCGTTTGTCAAGTCTGTGGAAATTCCTTCTAAGTTGTTTTTCTTCGCAAATCCTACAATTGAGGGTGTCTTTGTAGTAGTTAAAATCGTTGGAGCGTGAGTCTTTGCATTAGCCAACGACTTTGGAATATGGGATGCTAAAGAATTAGTGGTACCTAAATCGATCCCCAAAACCAATTTATCCGAATTCAAAGAGCTGTAGTATCTCTTGTTAATAAACTTGTTAAGCAGCATATTTCCTATATAGTGTTTTAGTACTGAGCTTGGTTTAACTTGGGGGTAATACTTCAGGAGCATTATTTAAATCCTACAAATTATGAATGATGAAATTCTTAATCGGATTCATTTTTTTTTGCTGCCGACAAGAAATCCACCATAGGGAGGTTGCGCTGAGGGAGAAAAAAGGGTGAGTAAAAAAACAGGCCTTAGAACGGAGATTCGTTAACTCCGAACAGAAGCAACTACACAACTAGCCTGCGAGTGGGATAGGTAGCGGATGGATAAGCAGGTCTAGTGCTTAGTAAATGGGAGAGTTCAGAGAGTAGTAAATGGGAGAGTTTAGCGAGTAGTAAATGAGAGAGTTTAATGGGTATTAAAGGAGAGAATCCAGCGAGCAGTAAGTGAGAAGATTTAGCAATGTGTCATCAAAAAGAGAAAAGAAAAAATAACGTCATTTTGCCGTTCTAATTAGCCTTCTGCTGCTTGTTCTATGCTCAAAAGCTCAGATATGTATCATTATGCATTGTCTTCTGTGTCTTTTTATATTTTAAAAACCCTCGCAGCCCTGATAACAACAGAAAAAAGTCTTTATCAAAGCCTCACATGTGTATATATTCTCTTCAACCAGCCTGCTTTCTCTTTAACCAGCCTCCTTTTTCTCTAACCAGCCTCTGCTGTTATTCCGCCGTCGTAGCATCACCATCTGTGTACTCAGCCTCTGTAGATCACCATC
>ERZ794949.213-NODE-213-length-21439-cov-132.053498_pt1 | contig 21439 bp, 10 predicted proteins | sample MGYA00511363_ERZ794949 | MGnify/ENA primary metagenome ERZ794949 (study PRJEB30137, sample SAMN04331402) | food metagenome | isolation source: T1 must sample point D1 replicate B | place: Australia: South Australia ...
AATATAGAAAGAAAATTTTTCAACTGCTTCTTTTTTCTTCAAGAGGTTCATATGTACATTAACAAATTATTCTTGCTTATACAAAATATATATATATAAAAGGTTTAAACAATTTTTGAAGAAAAAAGAAATAAATTAAAGACCAAAATCAAAATGTCTAACGGTATGTTTAAGGGGTGATCTCCTAGCTAAAGCCAGAAAAGTTAGCATAGTTTATTAGATACGCTTATTTGGTAGTAACTGATATGGTTTAACATTCAATTCCAACAAACAGATTGTCTTCTCAACTGACCAATTATTACAAAGTTGATAATGATAACTATATCCTATTTCTTCTAACATAAAAATTAAAATGAAAAATGCAAGCTTCTTTACATAAGGTTTTTTCAAGTATAGCAAGACATGTCTAGAATAATTTTCCAGTAAACTTGAGTGTTATGCTGATGTATTATATAAGACCATCTTCTGTAGTGATTCTGATCCAGTCGCTCATACTTGAGATTGCTTTAGTGAAGTATTGCATTATGGATTTCCTAGACGAGATCTGTTTATGTTTTTTTTTTTGAATTAATAGTATAGTTAATTTCATTTAATCTTAAACTTTGTATGGTTTATTTTGAGAAGTGATTATGACTTCGGATCCCAAATTTATCATGTTTTAAGCACGATTAATTCTGGAAGTCGTTTGTGGAATGATGATAGTACTCATTGATTTCTACTATTTATTTTTGTATTCAATATTCTTTGTCTTTCTTTTCGTAATAAAGTTTCTTAACTTTTTTTTTTAAACCATTTGTTTTAAAAACATTAATTACTAACAATTATATTATCTTAAATCATCTTACAATTTTAAATAGTTAAGGAAACCTACAACTCCCAAGTTTTTGGTGTCGCCAGAATTTTTGCTTCTTCTAACGATACTTTCGTCCACATTACCGATTTATCCGGTAAGGAAACTATCGCCAGAGTTACTGGTGGTATGAAGGTTAAGTCTGATAGTGATGAATCCAGTCCATACGCTGCTATGTTAGCTGCCCAAGATGCTGCTGTCAGAGCTAAGGAAGTCGGTATCACTGCTGTCCACATCAAGGTCAGAGGTACCGGTGGTACTAGATCCAAGGCTCCAGGTCCAGGTGGTCAATCTGCCATCAGAGCTTTAGCCAGATCTGGTTTAAGAATCGGTAGAATTGAAGATGTTACTCCAATTCCATCTGATTCCACCAGAAAGAAAGGTGGTAGAAGAGGTAGAAGATTATAATTTTCGTTACTTTACGAAAAAATATTTACAACTGTGTTTATGCTATATTATTTAAATATATCTAAGCATGTTATAATAACGGAATTATCTAACTAGCTATCATTTTTCATTATATAATTTTTCTTTAATAATACATTTTGAACGAACTATTGTATAAACTTTACATGTGTGCAATTAAGATACTGTACTAGAATATCATTTCAGTAACTGTGTACTTGTTTTGCCAGTTAAAAAATGCAATTACTGCAAGTCGTATGAATGAGTATTCTGAAAAAAAATATATATTAATAATCTCTTTTGTGTTTATAAAATTATGTTAGATATATAAGTACATTCAAAAATATAATTATAATCTTGATCGCATAAACTCTGATGATTAAAAGATGAGTTGAAACAATAACGAAATAATAATTACTTATAAATCGAAATTGCATGAGGCATTAAGTGCTTCTATTTTCCACAATGAAAGCAATAAAAATAAGCTAAAAAGAAATAATATAGAAAAAAAGCTCCACCAATGTCTGACATCTATTCTCTATTGAGATAAATTTCATTCAAATTCTAATCAATACAGGTATAGTACACAATCCAATAGGCTATATATAAAGCTTTTCTTTCCTTTTGGGTATCATTATCTTTAACATAATAAACCATTAAAAGAAAATATGATTCTTTCAAACTATATTACCAATTGCATTCTTGTATGTTAAAATTTTATTATGATTTGGTTTAGATAAATGAACTTGTAATTACGCCTTCAATATATTTTTAAAAGACGTAGGTATTAAAAGTGCAATTAGTAAACGAAACCTAAAATCTTACCAGAAACGTGTTTTCTTCTGGCTTCTTCGTGGTCCATGATACCAGCAGAAGTGGTTAAGATAACGTAACCGAATTGTCTGGCTGGTAACAAGTTGTCAGTCCACTTTTCAACGTCACTGATCTTGACGTTGAATCTTGGGGAGATAACACCACACTTGTTTAATCTACCGTTTAATTGAACAACGATCTTACCAGATCTGTGGTCATCGATGTATTCGAATTCACCAATGTAACCGTGTTTTTGCATAACTTGCAAGAACTTGATAATAACCTTGGAAGATGGTCTGATTAAGACTTGTCTCTTACCGGTCTTTTCGGCGTTGTTGATAGCATTTAAGGCATCGGCTAAAACGGAAGCTCTGGTCATTTTTAATTATATAAACTGGAGTATGGTTTGGATAGAACTATTTTATTCTTTCTTTTCAACAAAAGATTAGCAAGAGATATAATGATTTAAATTTTCCAAACTGAAATATTTTCATTAAATTAATTTGTAAAAAAAAATAATATACAGATTTTTAATGCTCTAATATAAAACTTTGGTGCCCAAATGTTTATTTGTGTGAAAAAAAAAATCATCTAAAGAAAACCAGCTGGATTAAAGATTTTATATCCGAAAGGAAAACTGTAGACAGAAAAAGCTGCTGTGTTTTTCTGCTTAAGTTTTTAGCTTTTAAAAAAGTGTGGTTATAATTACTTGTTTAGGAAATTAGTTGAACAAAAACGGCAATTTTTTGTAAAAAAAAAAAAAAATTATTGAAAAATACTCTAAAGAACTGAACTCGCCAATTTTTTTTCAACTACTGGTTGTTGGCGCGAAGCCTAAGATTTTTTTTTTTTCTTTTTAAAAAAATTACTTAGTTAGGCAATAACTGTTTTTTCAAGTGTTTTTTCTTTTTTGGCCTCTCTCTAAATTTTCTTTTGGCTAAGGTCAGAAGCAGAGTTTAGTATTGGAGGGTATTTTTCATATTCACCTTCATTTCTGAATCTTCTACGCTAACAATGAATCTTTGCTAGTTAATCATAAGCGTGTGGTTAACATTATTAATAAAAAGATATAGTAAATAAACTTCAAAAACCACTGAAAATTATATAGTTAACAATGGCTGTATGTACATTGAATTATTACCAACCAAAAGAAACCAATTGATACCTTGTGAACCATATACCAACGCATAATATTTTAAGAAGAAAATAGTTGATTTAAAAGACATTAGAATGCAAGACGGACCATAATTGATAACATTATTGAAGATGAAATACTAGCAGAAAGAATTATCAAATTGAAATAAATTGGATATATTTTTGTAGTTACAGAGTGTAAAAAAAATAATAATCTTAAAATAATTGTATAGAACTACTTATGAATCTGTGAAGTGTAAAGAGTTTTATTATTAAAAGAAAAGAGCATTTATAGCAACCAAATGAATGATTTATATTTTGCGATTCATAAAAAGTAGTATTTATTTGAAATTATACGATTATCAAGTAAAGAATGCCTTAGGTAGAAATAAGACAGAGTCCAGCATTAACAAAAAGTCAACATTATCTCAGCCGAAAGATTATCTTATTATAAATGCGATGAATGTTCACCAGGATGAATTTAATAAACCATCAATATGAACCATCTGTTTTTTACTAACAATTATACCAATTAATTTCTCAACAAACATTATATTTCCAAATAGGCTAAAAAGAGTTTCAGAATCAAGCAAAAATTAGCTAAGGCTGCTGGTCAAAACAGACCATTACCTCAATGGATCAGATTAAAAACTGACAACACTATCAGATACAACGCTAAGAGAAGACACTGGAGAAGAACAAAATTAAACATCTAAGTTATTTTGGATTGCAAGAAATTATTACACATTTTTTTAACAAAATTACAATTACATAAACTGTAGGTTCCTACTTACAGAGTAAATAAAAATAATACTTACACACAAGATATTAGGTGATATATCATGTTCTTAATCAAAGAATTCAAATAGTTAAACTCATACTTTAGCTATTTAAAACATATGAGTTAAAGCTTGTAAGAAGCATACGTCTGTTTTTTAAAAGGATAATTTATTTCAATATATACAAGTATATAAGTTTATGAACCCAACAAAAAAAAACAAATAGAAAATCTTACGAAATAAATAAAAAATAACACTACTTTAATGTTTTATTGTGTCCAATTATGTTATAAATGATCACAACTTCGTCTGAAATTGGGGTGATTTATAAGAATAAACAGTTTTGAATGTAATTGTCAAATATCAGGTAAAAAAAAAGAATACTATCGTCAATTGTATATCAGTTACTATCTAGCATTTTATTGGTATTCCAAATAAATATTCATCATGTTTGAAATTACTATCAAATTGTTTTAATTTGGTTCTTCGAAAAAACAAAAAATCAATGTGATCATTCATTAGAAATCAATCCTTTGATATCAAAAAATAAATGATTTATCACTTGACTTTTAATCTTAGTTCTTTGGTTTCTTGTAGTACTCTTTTTGTTAATATAATTTTAAAATCCTATAGTCCTATGATACTCTTATATAGGCAAGAAGTTTCAGCATTGAGAGCAATTTTTTTTTTACTGCCAAATATTTCCTCTTTTGGAAATTTAACAATTGCTTTTTTTTTTTTTTCAACCTTGTTCATAAGGTTTAATCAATAACGCTTAAATTACATGTATATAATGCTTAAAAGAGTTCAAGCTTTGGTCCAAAGTCACCTTCAAAAACTACACTTCCAGCTTGCATGGCTTTTCCAACATACTCACACTCATCAGTGAACAAAATATCTTGAGAAGTTGGTCTTTTGGTATAATCAGGTTCGATCATCCATTTAACTACTTTTTCTAAGCTCATACCATCTATCAAAAATTTAGGTACCCAAGCTGGTATTACCTTTCCAGTATTTTTTTCAATTTCATCTAGCTTTGTTGTTCCTATAAAATTCGACGCAGACAATAATGGAGTCATTCTGGATTGACTCAAATTATTGCTCTTGATTGAATAGTTTTCAGTTGAGTCATTCAAAAACTTATTTATTTCAGTTGATGATATCTTCCCTAGATCAGAAATGTTTCCTGACCTCAATCTTTGCCATGCTTTTCCATTATCTGGTAAAACAACATTGCATGCAAGTTCGATAATTATTAAACCTAATGAAAATATATCAGCTCTAAAGTCATAGATGCTATCTCTTATAATTTCAGGTGCAATGTACTCTCTATCACCTTCATTTTCAAAATGCTTTCCTTTCAAAGGTAGCTTTGTACTCAATCCAAAATCACCTATTTTCAAAGACCCCTCAAATGTAACAAATATATTTGATGGTTTAAGATCTAAATGGGCTATACTACAATGTTTGTGTATAAAGTTTAATCCATGACAAACTTCAACTATGATTTTCCAAATTCTAAAATCATCAAACTTAAAATCTTTGTTTTTTATTTGACCCATTATGAAATCATTTAAGGTTCCGTTTTCATAATAGTCCGATATTATGTAGTATCCGTTTTCATGTTTCCAACTAGTAATAAAATCAAAAACAAAAGAGGATTCATCTATATCAAAGTCGTTTTTTTTGAAAATTGTTCTTCTTTTATTTGATTGCTCATAAAGTACAGCTTCATTTCCATAGTTTGCCTCCGTATCTAAATTGTTCTTGTAGTTATTTCTGTATTCTGTTCTAACTTTTGAAATTGTTTGCAATATATGTATTTCATTCAAAACGTTCAAGTAATTACCCTTATTGTTGTAAGCATACATACATTTAACTGCAAATACATCTTTGCTTTTTTGTCTGTTACCTAAAGACTTGGAATTTGAAATGTTCTTTTCTACTTTGAATACCTTTGCAAATGCACCTGCATTGTGAATTTCTTGTACTTTTGAAAATTTGGTCACTAAATAAGCATAATGTACATCATCTTCATTGTTTTTATTCAATATTGAGGTTGTATGTTTTGCATCAGGCGAAATAAATTTACTTGAAGGGGTTATCACAGTTTTGTATTCCAAATCTAATGGTCCTTGTAAAGAAGTTTTAGGTTTTTTCATAGACTTTAATAAATCCATTTTGTCAAGTCTTGGATTTATTTCACTTTTTTGAGGAGTATGAAATTGATTTTTAGTTGAACCAAACCCTCTATCTGATAGCAAAACACTATATCTATTCTTGGTAGGTGTTTCTTCTTTGTGCATATTAGTTTCAAAAGACCCTCCGTACAGATCATCAGTTAATTTTTGCAAACTAGAATTTAAGTTACTTCCTAGTATCATCGATTGTCTAGCAGATCCGTGCTGTGAATCAACAGAATTTCCATAACTTAAATTAGAGCTTATTGTGGTTATAGTTGTGACAGAATTATTTGGTTTGTGATATGCTTTTTCTTTCTTACCTACAGATGAGTGTCCTCTCAAATGTTTATAGTGATTGTTTAAATGAGTTGGTGATCTTTTAAAAACATCTTGGGAACTTCCTCCCTTAAAATCAGGTTGATTAAAAGAAAGCTTCAATGAATTGCTTTGTAAGTCAGATACATCATCCATCATGTCATAATCTCTTGACTGTTCGTCATCAATCATATTATCTTCATCTTCATCTTCAACTAAGGCCGCTTCAGTAGAAAAATTACTCTTATCAAACTGAAAAAACAATGGCTTCTTGACTGGTGTATCTGGTACAATATGTGCATTATTTTGAGCATTTATGCTTTCATCGTACCTAAAATTATCACCTAATAATTGAGGCCCTAGTAATCTGTCTGTCTTTTCTTGATAAGCTGAAGCCTTGCTTTGAAATTTTGATACTAACTTATTTGTTTCAAAAATATTAGGATCAGGCTTGGCATCTATGAATGATGGATTGTTAGACTGGCTTTCTATACTTGGGTTATATATTTTTCTCATTTTCGTTATTGAGCCTTCTTCAAGCGATATAGCATTGTTGTTAAGAGTTACATGATTTAACCCACCATAGTTTCTTCCTGCGTTAAATGTGCTTTCAGTTGCTGAATTTGAATTATAATCCATATACGTTGGATGCGACCATTGTGTTTCATTTGTTGGCAATGGAGATACTCTGGATTTTGCAGAATTAATATTATGATTCCATGAATTTTTAAAAGAAAAAATAGTATGCTCCGTGTTTGCAGAATCATCAGAAGTATTATTTATTCTACTTGTCTGATCTTGATTCAAATTTAAAGTTAAATTCTTTTTGTTGTATTTCCTCAGTAAGCTTGACTTAGGAGATCCATACTGGCTATATTTTTCATTAGGATCAAATGAGTGATTAAAGTTGCTTTGTAATGTTGTAGTTGTTTTAGAGTCCGTAGAAAATTGAGATGAAGCTCTCAATTTTTCATTGGTGTATGTATTGGATTCATTTGTTATCTCTGCAGTAGGTATTTCCTCTAATAACGATTTGCTATTCTGAAATTTGCTGTTCAAAGACAAATTTAAATGACCAGCACTTCTTGTTATACCTATTTTGTTTTTCCCTATTTTGTTCGCTAGCGAATTGTTTTCATGTGTTTGTTGAAAAGATGACCCGTATTCATTTAAGTAGTGGGAGTTATATACGTTGTTATCATTCAATACTTCAGAATTGTTAGAATCAACAAAGCTTTCATAAAAATGTCGTTTAGATCGCTTTTCAGCCTGTGGCATTGTAAGATTTGAATATGAGACATTTGACGTATCAAACATTGTGTATGGTGACTCTTGACCATTCGGACTTAGAATGGATTTTTGATGTGTCCTACTTAAAGATATATTTGTTTCTGTATCATGAAATTTCTTGAGACTATCAAAGTCCATAGGGGTTAGCTGAAATGGAGTTTTGATTCCAAAGCTTAAATTGTTGTCGGTATTGCTTGTTAGATCAAGATTTTCCTTTGAAAAATCCACTGATCCTTCAAACTGAAGCTTGTTGCTGCTCAGTGGTGTATTTTTATACGGAGAACGAGAAATGCTATTTTCTCTTTTATCTTGTGTGTTATTAGACATTATTTATAAAATCATCAAATTCTCTTGTTTTTTCTTATTCTTTGTTATATATTTGCTAATGCACTGACTGTATTAGTTTGAAAACACCTCTTTTTTAAAAAAAAAAAAAGAATAAACAATAAAATAACTTTGATATAACACTATATCTGTCGTTTAATAAAAATCACCTGCACCAAAAATAGTGAGTATCTCTTTGTTTGGTTTTCTTATAAACATTCATAAGCATATTTTAAAAATTAATTTTCGCGAAAAATATATATACATAAAAATAAACAGACCGTGAAAGAATCCCATTGAGGTAATATTCAACTTTTTTTTGGGGGAAAAAGAAATCAACTAGTTAATGCTATTAATTAAAGCTAGAAGCTTAACGAAGTAATCGATTAAAGTACTGTGTTTATTAATGCTCCTTACAAAACAAACTTATCAGCAGCTTTGATTTGAGATTAAAAAATGACGAGTTTGTTGGATTGTTTGGGCTACAGCAACAAAAGAAATAATAAGGAAAGAACAACTTCTGGTGTAATTTGGATTCGATAATATATATATTATAATGGTGATTATGAGTATGTAATCAACTAAATAGTATCTTACCACGCGCTCTTTTTTTTTTTTTTGAAAAAAGCATATTATACAAATGTTGTTGCCATATCTGCTTATTAAAAAAAAAGAAGAAGAAGAACGAGTCTAGATTAGTATATAAAGCATTCAGCTAGTCGCTGGTATTTATTTTCATTTCACATCCATATGTCACTTATAAGTTCTTAACGATTTCTTCAGATTCAGTTGGATGTTCCAAGTGGTCACCTTCAATGTTTTCTTCAGTTGGCTTGGCGAAGGTAATAACTTGGAAGGATTTTTGGATAAAGTTGAAACCATAAGTTGGAACGTCATTTTTCAAATAAATGTTTTGAACTAAATCACCTTCAACTTGTACTAGGTTTCCTTTTCTGGCAATTTTTTCAAATCCTGGAGATTCTTGGAATTTGGTGATGTTGAACCAGTTAGCAGTTTCAGAGTTTGTCTTTGTGTTACTGGCAATGTTGTATCTGTAAACAACATTGTCTCCGTGATAGGACTTGGTAGCATCGTCACCTAGTCTACCAATAATGGAGAATTTGGCTATTTTAGGAATTGGGGTGGTGGAAAATTGTCTTTTAGCAATGGAAAACATACTGTTTGTTTATGGTGGTTGGTTTTAAGTCGTGTTTTTATTACCTTAACTCTATGAAATTCCTCAATAACATATACAGTGTGTGTTTTCCTTCTCTGTATTTTTTTTTTCGGACAAGATTTTTATCGATGACGCCAAAATTGTAATAGCGGCTTTTTGGTGGCTCTAAGTGGTATCTACTGCTATATTACGAGGTGAAGGGGGTAACAGGAAAGCCGAGATAGCCCCTTCTTTTTTTTTTTTGGACTCACCTAGAATCAATGCTTGATTAATAATGTTGTATTCTTGTTTGTCTAATGTAGTATCCCTTGGTGTTGTAGATGCTACCCACTTGTTTTACATTTGTGTTCGGGTAACTATAATCTATGTTACTGTTTTCGGAGACATCGTTAAACGGCTTTTGTGCACCAAAAAAAACACATCTGGTACACGAAAAAGAGCCACATATCCAGATAACCGTGTTAACAGTCATTACACTCACTAATAAACTCTGTGGTAGCATTGCAATCTAATACGATTTTTTTCACATGTTTGTTGATTCAGGAAAGATAATATTTACTGCTATTCTGATTCTTTCTGGCTTTGCTATATACACTAACGTCTTCAAGGAAGACTTGTCAACGAGATTCCACTACCTAAGCGTGGAAAACAAACTCAAATATGAAAAATGTTTGAAGGAATACAAAGATAATTACTGTGACAAGCATGAAATCCCATATCTTGAGGATTATTGCTTGCAATTGAAGGTTTGCATACAGTCGTTTGAATCGTATGCTTTTTTGAAAAAAGAGGTTATTGCCAGCAGGTTACAAATACTCATAAAATATCTCTTTCTAGATAATGTAGATTTGCTATTGAAAAATTACATATATTCAGATGAAAATAGCACTAGTTGGAAGCAGAATGGTGTTTTGAATCTTATTGTTGTTGTTATAATAGCAGTATTGTTTGTTATACTACCTTTGTATATAATAACGCACAACATAAGAAGGTTATTGATGCCAAAAACTACCTCAAATATACAAAAATATGCCTCAACGGATAGGTCACATGATATATCTCATAGTGAACAGGATAACGTGATTATTGAAGAGAAGATATAGCCAACTAATATTCAATATATACTTATTTAAAAACTTAATGATTTGATTAAGATTGCCATTCGGAGTTAATGGCATGCTCTTTTCAGTGGTCGTTTTTTTCGGAAGTTGATTTTGTTCCAATTTTGGTGTATAAAAAAAAAGAACCAAATTTGGTAATTTACCCACCCCTCTCTACAAACAATTCAAACATAAATAAAACCTTAAAAATACATTTTAAAATATAAGAAAAAAGAGTTTTTTAAAGAATCTAACCAATACACAAAATGAGTACAGAAAACCATATAGACGAAGGTCAAAAAAATAGATCAGTTTATACAGATCGAATTTTGACGCAAAAAATAAACAATCCACAAGAAGCTTTGGAATTAATAAAGTTAAAGCTAACAACTTCCAGAATTTATAATGAACAAATTGTTAAACTATTAAAGCAAGTTTCTGTAGTTAAAAGAACGCATCAACAGCAATTAAAAAGGATTTACACCGACAACGAAGCAATCAATGACATTGTTTTTGATAAGCTGGCTAAAGAAACCGGATTGGATTTGAGTATTTTGGCTGATTTGTTTGCAGAAGGTGATTTGATTGGTAAGGATATCAACAAAAACATGTATGGTGCCATTTTGGAAGAATTGAGAACTGAAATGAATCACACAGCAAAGTTTGAAACTGTTTTAAACGAAAAGTTCATTACAAGCTTGGATAATTACGATTCTAATAACTTACAAACTAAAGAGACTTGGAACTTGTTAAATCATTTGTTAAATGGCAAAATCTCTGCTGAAAGCTGGGATAGCAATGGTCCTTTACTGTATGATATGTTTGAACAAAGCGATTTTGAAAGACTAAACTTTTTAAAGCAGACTTTGTTGGACTTTGAAGTTTTGGTTGGTCAATATGAAGTTGCATTGACTAACAAAAATCAATCTACCTACACCAAAATATCTAAATTCTCACCTGAAGAAGAAATTGACCATTTTGCAAATTACGCTTCTAATACCAATTTCAAGAGTTTAGTAAATACTTCAGACTCTAAACTTGCATTGCAAGGTCATCAAAGAAACCAATCTATTCAAGAATCCACAAAAAGCATTAGACACCCATCAAGCTCAACTGTTTTGAAACATGATTTAATCCATGCCAATTTTACAAATAGTAACAACAATGGACAAGCCAAGCCTGAGAAGAAGGAAAAGAAAAAATTGAGAAGCAAGTTCGGTACTCTATTTGGTAAGAAGAACAAAAACAAGAATTCTTCTAATCAAAGCTCTGAAAACTTATCTGAAAGAGAAAGTGTTAGTTCAAGTTTACAGCAACGTCAAAACTTGGGTAGAAGACCTAGTAACATAGCAGAAATATCTTCTGATAATGCTTATGATTCAAATCCAACATCCCTTGGCCATGCCACTGAAAAGGACTTGCCTAAAGCACCTGAACACAAACACCAAGCTTCAGAACCAGTAAGATCTGAACAAACACCAGAATACCATCGTCAACCTATACTACCTAATGCTGGTATCCAAAGAATTCAAGATGAATCTCCAATTTTAGTATCTGATAATCACACAGATACACAACCACCAGTACAAACAAGTGTTCAAATTCCTTCTAATAGTGAAACTGGTATTCCACATTCTGAAGCACCAAGTGCTCCTAAGCCAAGAAAGACGAATAAGAGAGTTCAATCTCAATTATTCCAAGATTTAAATGTCAGTACTAGAGAATCAGTATACTTAAATGGTAGCAATCATGAATTAGAACCACAATTGACCGGTGCTTTAAGTGAAGTTGGTATTACCCCTCCACAATTTGTTCATCCAGAGTTGAATTCTGCTGAAGATGCTGGTGATACAACTTTAGGTGCTGATGACATTGAGGATATTACAGTCAACTCCAGTGTTGCTGAAGTTATCAACTTTGCTAGAGTTGCCACTTCTGACGTAGATGAAAATGGTGAACCTCTTTATAATGAAAGCATTGATATTGTTGGTGAGCTTGCTTTATCTTTACCAAGTTCAATTAGCAATGCTAAATTGTCGAACAATGGTTTGAATTTGAGATTGAACAAAAGTTACTTGATTGATGATAGCAACTTGATTTACAACAATGATATTTTAACTCCAAACGACAACAAAAACGAGTATAGCATATTTGATGTTAGTAAGCTTGTCAATAAATCTGTAGGTTTATTGAAATACCAAGTATCAAACTTGAACTCTGCTTCCTATAAAGTCCCAGTAACCTTGTCTTCTGTATGGAATCATGAAGATACCAAATCCAGTATGGTTTTATCTGTTAAAAACAATACATCCAAACCTTTGACATTCCAAACTTGTACTATTTCCATCCAAATCCTAGATTGTCAAGTATCACAGGTCTTATCTAAACCAAACGGTGTATTCAATAAAAAGAAACAAAAGATTATTTGGAGATTCAAAGACGAAGACAAAAAATTGTTCTTTGAACCTGAAGAAGAAAAGAAGTTCATTGTCAGATTTATGACTGATAAGAAAGGTAGGGAAGGTAAATGTAACATTGAATTCAGTATGTTTGACTACACTGGTTTAGTTGGTGGTGAAAGTTTTGTCAACCCTGAACTTTTGACCTTTGAACAAGAAAAAATAAACCTTGATGTATCCACCAGTTTGATTTCTGGTAAATATTTCACTGTATAGTAGATATGAATTTTAACCTGTATTGATTAAATCTCTTTAATTTCTTTTTTTCTTTTTTTTTTTTTTGTTCACTATAATAATTACCTTATTAGGAAGTTTAGGTGTAGAAAATTTTTAAAGCGCACCAAAAAAAAAAATTGGCGTACTATATAAGTACGTCCTACTGTTTATTCGTAATAGAGTATATGTTTACTACAGTATAAAAGTAATTCGTTTATTAAAGAAAGAATAAGAAAAAATAACCGTTGTTCAAACAACTAATCAAGCTTTCGTGCTTTGGTATTGGTAACATTTCGGTTTGGTCTTTCACCAACATAACTTTTCATTGTTTTGTAGGTTTTGAGACTCTAATTTTAATGTTCAATCCCATTTCGCACAAACCATAAAGATTCTCAAGATGCTCTTTTTTTTTGGCATACTTTCAATAGACATACCAATTAATGATTCATACTTTTATTGAAATTTGACATATGAAGCTTCAACTATGCTCTTTTTTTCTATAATTTTGTTATATGATGATAATTTTTACTCAGCTCACTCAGATTCTTCGTGATTGACAAAATTTCCATATACTTCATCAAATTATACCTGAAACAAAGTTTTAGAAAAAAAAAAAAGCTTAAGTTTTTGCCTTCAGTATCAGACGGTATTCCAGTTATAATGTTACGATATTATAAAGGAATAGCCAGTTTTTCATAAAAATGAAACATTAATTTTTTCATGTCTTATTGAATTATGCGAGAAAATGATGGTATGATTGTCGAGAATTACCCAACTTTTTGCTCACTTTCCTCTACACATGTCAAGAATTACCCAACTTCTTGTTCACTTTTCTCCAACCATGTTGTGAAAAACTCAAACTTTTATCAATCTCATCTATTCTATATATAAAACTCCCTTTTTTTTTGTTCTTTTCTGCTTTAAATCACTATCCATACATACTTCCTATGATGTGCCTTATAGAGAGCTACTTTAAAAGCGTATAACTTTTCTTTTTATTTCCTACGCCTGAAGTTTCCTCTTTGGGACATTTCCGCCCTAAATAATGCATAATTTTTGTTCTTGCTACAATTTGCAGCCTAAAACTTTTTTTTTCTGGTGAGTTTTTAAATTTTTTTTGAGAGTATTTAAACAGCTCTAAGCATATTCTAATTCACAATTTTGTAATAATCTAATTACTCTTGGATGTTCTTTTTTCGTTAATTATAAAAGATAAAGTTTCAAAAAAACCTGTAAAACATACAATAGATTTGAGATGTAGGTGATTTTTATGTTGCAGCCTAATCACTGCATATACATTTTAATCATTATGCCTATGTCGCTATCCAACTCACGAGAGGCTAGATTCCCAGTTTTCGTGTTCGTTGTTAGTTTTTTTTTAAACCAACAACTGCATAACTACAACTATCTTCGGATGGTATGGGTCAGGGTTAATGCCCAGGTTGGCAAATTCTTAGAAAAAGCATTCAAACGTTATGTTTTCTTTAGATTTACGGTGATTTTTCTTTTTCTTAGGAAACTGATTGATTATCCTGAAGAAAGTTTTTAGGATTTCCGCTTTATTGTTTTAACGATTAGCGTTGAGAACCTTTAAATATGCATTCTGTTTGTATGCCGCAGTATATTCCTAAACGTTGTGTAGTAAAGTTTAGTTGTAGGTGTTATTTGTCTTGACGGAATACGGAGCGATCCTATTTCGTTGCTTATTTCATCGTTCTTAGTTTTTCTTTCCGTCAAAAGAAAGATAATTAAGAGCAGCTGGCTTTCTGTGGTCCTAGTTGGCCAATGATCATTTGGGTAAAACCATACTGCAGACATTTTATTTTTTTTTAAACTATATTCGTAATTATATTTTTCTTTCTCTCATCTTCTTGACTTACAACATTACATGTTTTAATGATTTTCTTTTCTTGTTTGTGAAATAAAAAAATAAATAAATAACAAAGACTTTTTTTTTTTTCTTCTTTAGTATCATATCTTTACTGGCTATAAAACATTATTTTCTTATATATAACATTCAGCTTAATGGTGGAATAATCTGAATGGGTTTTCAACATAAACCATGTCGAAGGAATCAGCAGCATCGAAAACAGCCTTGTCCATAACAGAACCACTTGGAGCGGCAACGTACTTGACACCACTTCTAGCGGCTCTATAAACATTATCTGGGAATGGGAAGAAAGCATCACTGGATAAAGCAACGTTCTTTAATTCAGATCTCCATTGCTTGATTTCTTCTTCAGTGAATGGGGATGGAACTTCTTCAAATTTGCTTTCAAATTCTTCCTTTTCTGGTTGTTCAGTTGGAACTTGGCTAGTAACTAACAAATCAATGGCATTGGACTTTTCTGGTCTCTTAACACCCTTCTTCCACTTTAATCCCAAGACCTTTGGATGTTGTCTGAACCACCAGTTGTCAGCCTTATCACCAGCTAATCTGGTACAGTGAATTCTGGATTGTTGACCAGCACCTAAACCGATAACCATACCGTTCTTGGCGTAACAAACAGAGTTAGATTGGGTATATTTCAAAGCAATGGTAGCGACAGTTAAGTCAATAGCAGCTTGTTCTGGTAATTCCTTGTTCTTGGAAACAAATTCCTTAAAAGTGGATCTGTTGATAACAGCATCATTTCTCTTTTGTTCTAAGGTAATACCAAAGACAGTTCTTGATTCAACGTTTTCTTTTGGCTCGAAAGATGGATTGATTTGTAAAACACAGTATTTACCACCCTTCTTAGCAGTTAATAACTTCAAAGCTTCTGGTTCAAAACCTGGAGCAATAACACCATCGGAAACTTCTCTAGAAATGATTTTAGCAGTTGGAACATCAACAATGTTAGATAAGGCGATCCAGTCACCGAATGAAGACATTCTGTCAGCACCTCTGGCTCTAGCATAGGCACAAGCTAATGGAGATTCATCCAAACCTTCAATATCCTTGACAAAGTAAACCTTCTTTTCAACATCGCTTAATGGTAAACCAACGGCACAACCAGCTGGAGAAACGTGCTTGAAAGAAGCAGCAGCTGGTAAACCTAAAGAAGCAGATAACTCCTTGACTAATGGCCAAGAGTTTAAGGCATCCAATAAGTTGATGTAACCTGGAGAACCACTTAATACCTTGAATGGTAAAGATTCTTGTTGAGAGACGTAAGCTTGAGCTGGCTTTTGGTGAGGGTTAGCACCGTATCTCAAGGTTAATTGAGTGGTACCAGCTGAGTATTGCTTTCTGAAGAAGTCAGCAATAGCAGTATCATAATCACTGGTGTGTTCAAAGGCCTTTAAAGCTAAGGTGTTCTTCAATTCTTGAGTAACATCTCCTTTGTTTTCCTTTAATTCAGTAACAAATTGGGAGTAATCTTTTGGATCAGATAAAATAGTAACTCTGGCATGGTTCTTGGCAGCAGCTCTTAGTAAGGTAACACCACCAATGTCAATTTCTTCAACAGCTTCAGGAACAGTAACACCGACCTTAGCAACAGTTTCCTTGAATGGATATAGATTACAAACAACAAAATCAACCTTATCGATGTGTTGATCAGCTAAATCTTTTTCATCGCTTTCCAAGTTTCTGGCTAAAATACCACCATGGACAGCTGGATGTAAAGTTTTGACTCTACCACCTAACATTTCAGGGGCATGGGTGATGGAGGAGACATCTTCAACAGGGAAACCAGCTTCTCTGATCATCTTGGAAGTACCACCAGAAGCTAAGATTCTGACGTTGTTTTCGACTAAGCCCTTGGCCAAGTCTAATAATCCAGTTTTATCGTAAACAGATAGGATAGCAGTTTTGTTTTGAGACATTATGTTTGATTATAATATAAAATATTATGGAATGGTTCTCCCTATATCTTCTTCTTCTTCTTTTTTTGACTTACTGCTTTATAAAAAACTTCTTTGAATTTCAAGATGAGAAGATTATATATAAATCCATTAAAAAAAATACGACTTCTAATATATTACAGCTTTTTTCAATTTAAAATTTTTTTAGGTGAAGAAGTCAGATTATAATATTTATACGGTTAACAGATAGGGGAGCAGGTTTAAAAATTGGAGACTAAATTTTTCACTTCTGCGGATTTATGATTATTTAAAAAAAAAACAGTGAAAAATAATAAACTTCTGTATTTGATTGAAATATTACATATTATATATATACAACTTTTGGGGGATCTGAGGGGATGCTTAATAGTATTAGAATTCAGATTTCAAAACCTTAATGATCTTGTCAATACCTTCATGGATTTGAGGCAAGTCACTTGCAGCAAATGTGGCTCTGTAGAAAATGTAACCGTCATCATCAATTTTTTTGATGGCTGAAATTTCTTCTGGGCTACCGACTTCAAACCAAGAACCTGGAGCAACGATAACACCAGCTTCAACAAACTTACTGTTGATGTATTCTTCCATGGCTATTTTGTCACCGTTGTAGTTTTTGTGCTTAGCAGCATTGATGTCGATAGTAAAGAACATACCAGCTACAGGTGGGTTAATTCTTACAATGTTGTTGTCTATAAACTCCTTTGGCATGTTTTCTAACAAGTAATCTAGTGTTCCATCTCTCTTCAAAGTGTATTCATGTCTCAAACCAATTAACCAATCAATGTAACCTTCTTGTTTCCAAGTGTATAATAATTCGTTCAAGAAAACTTGAGAGAAACTGGATGGAGCCATTATAGACATTAAATGGTAGGCAGATAACTTCTCCATAATAGCAGCTGAACCAGCAATAAATCCTAATCTGACACCAGGAGCTAATACTTTGGAGTAACTTTCCATTCTTAAGACTCTACCTTCTGTGTCAATAGACAAGAAAGAGGTAGTCAAGTTATCAATGAATTCTTGTTGACTGTTAAACTTGACTTCCTTTCTTTCCGACTTAGGGATATAATCACCGGTTTGTAAAAAGTAATATGGTTCATCTTCAACAATCAAGATATCGTGTTTTTGTAAAATATTGTAAATTTGTTGTTTTCTTTCAGCAGACAAGGAAGAAGATTGTGGGTTTTGACCAGTTGGGATTGTGTATAATAATTTTGGCTTTCTAACATCCTTTGGCCAAGCATCCATCAACTCTTCCAAGTATTCTGGAATAATACCATGGTTATCCATCTTCAAAGAAACAGGCTTCAATCCTTGAACCTTGGCAGCATTGATAGTGGCAGAGAAGGAGTATTCTTCAGCTAAAATGTAATCACCAGTGTTACAAAAAGTTCTTAGAATAGAATCAAAGGCTTGACAGTTACCCAAAGACAAGATAACATCCCAGTCCTTGTAATGAGTACCAACTTTATGAATCAACTTCAAGTGTTCCTTGATGAAATTCAAAATGCTTGGTTGCCCTTCAATGGCTTGATATTGTAGACCTCTTGCTAAATTGAAACTATTTTCACCAGCAGCACCAATTTCAGATTTTTTCAAATCATTTTTCATAACTTCATAAGAAGCTGTTTCTTTGGTGTCGTCGCTAGAAGCAATACCGTTAGTAAATGGTGGCACTGGAGAAGAACCACTTAGAGATTTCCATGGGAAATATTTACTTTGGGGTAATCCGTTACCCAAAAATGAAATATTTTCACCTTGAGCAAGTAAAAATAAGTTACTTAAGTTATCTTTGACTCTTCTGTTACATTCATCAGAGTATAAGTGTGAAAAATCTTTAGCAGACATGATTGTATATTATTATAATAATGTGAATTATCTTTGGTTACTTGAAATCCACCCTCTCTTTTTGTTAAAAAAATATTATTCAATGTTATATTGATCTTATATAATTGAAATTTACCGTGAAAAATTTCACAATTCCTTAACGGCATTTTCATATCTCCTTTTTTCCCTTTTCCCGTGAATTTTTACACCTTAAAAGAGTGTTTAGCACTATAAATTGGATTAACCGCTTGTTGGGCTGAAAATCCCGTTTTAAAAAGCCAAAGAAAAAAAGCCGGAGTTTTATACAAATCATAAAATTGAAGGCATGATACATAGAGTTATAATTAAACGAAAAGAAGAACTATTTGATAATCAATTGGATTGTTAAAAAAAAATATTCTATGAAAGAATAAACATATTTCAAAAAAAAAAAAACAAGTTTAAGTATATAGATCGTATCAAAATTGTACATGAAAAAAAACGAGAATTCTTACAATATCAAATTTGAGTACCAACTGTAGACAAGGTTGAACACAATAAAGCATCTCACCTTATGGTTATAATGTTATAAATAATAAAAAAACAGTACTGAAAAAATGATTCAGCAATGGAATTAAATTGTTTATTTTCTGTATCTCCATAAAGATAAGGTGTTTTGTCTCTTCCAGGTTTTTCTTCTACCAGCAGAGGTGTTGTGGAACTTGTGACCCTTGTTGATACCTCTAGATTTCTTACCGGTGGAAGTCAAACCTCTAGCTTCTCTGTGCTTGTGGACTGGGTTACAGATCCAGTTGTATCTAGCATCAGTCTTGATAGCCTTGTGGTTTGGATCAACTAAGATAACTTCGAAGTACTTGTAGGTAGAGTCTTGGTTAACCCAGTAAGAGTTTAAGACTCTTAAGTTAGAAGCTCTTCTACCAACTCTTTCTTCAGCAGTAGCTCTGGAAGCTCTTTGGTACTTTAATTCGTTGATACCTTGGTTGGTTGGCTTACCGTAAGTAGCACCCTTTGGAGCTGGTCTCTTTCTGTTACCTCTTCTAACTCTGACTCTGTAGATGACGAAACCTTGCTTGGCCTTGTAACCTAACTTTCTAGCCTTTTCTGGTCTAGATGGCTTAGAAGCTCTGTGAATAACGTTCTTTTGTCTGTATTCCCAAACTCTGACTCTTTGCAAGAATCTTAAAACATCGGATTGTTTCTTTCTTTGTAATTCTTCTAAATATTTGTAGGCACCCATTTTAATATATTAGTTTCGTGGTTTTTTTACTAAATTCTTTAATCAAAAATACTTTTGAATATTTTTAAACTGTTTAATTTATGATTATCCACACTATTGAAAAAAAAATTTTCCATATTGAAACTGTAATTTGTTAACAACAAAAAAAAAAAGAAATGGTGAAAAAAAGTATATAGCTAGGTATAAACCTCAACTAAATAAGAAAAATATTGTTGCATTCTATTTTCTTTTAACTACACTTTTTTTTTTCCTAATGATTCTATTTTATTGAAGTAATAAAAAAAAAATGCAAATTCCCATTTAGGAAATTTCTAAAATAAAAAAAAAAGTAACAAAAAAACTACTGATTTCATATTTGCTAATGATCACGTGCACAAATTATTAATTAGATTTCCTAAAACGGAAATATATATACGTCAATATTTATTTGTGGGTATTTTTTTTCTTACGCGAGTTCATTTTTAATCATTATAGTATTATTTTTAGAAGCAGTCAAGCATTTCAACAATGCACCAGTGGTATTTATAAAATAAAGCCCTTAGTAAAGCAAAAAAAAAAAAATTCTCTCCTATATTTCGTGGCACCTGATATATTAATTAAGCATTCATATTTTGGTTACTTTTTTTTTTAAGACACAGCTTCTATTTTGGTAACTTGGAAATGAGTAAATATATAAGCATAAGATATTTAAGGTGTTTCTTATTTCAATTAATTTTATTCATTATTTTGAAATCATTTTAAGGGAAAGAAAATATAATTAAAACCATTAAAAAAAACACTTTCTTTTTAACAAAAATACTATATAATAATAATGGCTTCTTCTTCTTCTGTTTCTAAACAAACTACTGCTACTAACTTAGTTTCTACCAACAACGTTGCTGCTTCTTCTGTTACTTCCACTTACACCAAGTCTTCAGTTACTTCCACTGCTTCTGAAAGTTCCGTTAGCACCACTGCTGAATCCAGCTCTGCTTCTGCTTCCTCCTCTGCTTCTTCCACCAAGTCCAAGAACGCTGGTTCCGCTGTATCCGCTGGTGTTAATGTCAACTGGAAGTTATCCTTATTAGTCACTGGTTTGATGGCTTTAGGTTTTGTTTCCGGTAACTAAACCAACTATAAATAATGAGAAATGAAAGATACTGAAGTTATATTTTAGCAAATGGCTATCAAAAAAAAAAAGATTACTATTGAAGCTTGAGCCTATCAATGTGAACACGGAAAGTATATATTGATGTATATAATTATGATCAGATTTAAATTTTTTTTCTTTTTAAAAAAAAAAAAAAAGAAGTTTCACGTGTTTCAGGATAATTATTTTATTTACCCTATTAGGAAAGATAATTAAAATTTTGCTGAACTTGGCTCAGACACAAGTCATAAGAAAAGAAAATATCCAAAGGGGGAATATCTATACATAAAAAAGCACGTGCCAAGTACGTCTTAACTCCGACCCCTTTATTTTCACTGTGTCTATATTTTAGATGGGTGTTTTTTTTTTTTTT
>ERZ794949.214-NODE-214-length-21406-cov-4.358063_pt1 | contig 21406 bp, 17 predicted proteins | sample MGYA00511363_ERZ794949 | MGnify/ENA primary metagenome ERZ794949 (study PRJEB30137, sample SAMN04331402) | food metagenome | isolation source: T1 must sample point D1 replicate B | place: Australia: South Australia ...
GCTCCAGGGCTGCGTATCTTAGAAATCACCTGGCCGCTCAGTTCGTTAAGGTCTATGGATCACTGGTTGGCGAAATTACCCACGAGCAGCAGATCCGGCTGTTTGAAATTGTTTACCGGATAAAGTCGGAGGAAGCCCGTAGCCTGTATAGCAGATTGGCTAAGAATATATCTGGTGCACCTTCATGGAATAGACTCGACAGGAAAATCAGAGACGTTGTTGTCGATATCTTTTATCAGGGGGTTTATGACGCACAGGGCTTAATCAAAGCAGCGATCGAGGGTAAGGACGCATTAGCATCATTTATCCTGTCTATACCCCAATACAGGATTTTTGAAGATAACAGGAAAAGAGTAAGGTATTTAAAATGAAAAATTATGCTATTGCCTTGCAGGTAGCATTCTTAATACTTCCTCTCTCTGGCAAAGCCACTATTTCCTGGGGGGAAGAGTGGGAAAGTTGCTTTAAAAATGGAAAAATGCCAGCGCTGGGCTATGAATGCCTTTCTGATAAAAAAGAAACCAGTGAAAAACAACTTGATTCGTTAATCGCTAAATCGGGAAAGAGTATAAAGACCAATTTCATTGGTGCATTCAACGGTAAAGAGGACGCTACCGAAACCTACGGTGATGTTTACAGCGCCCGTTTTCTGAAATCACAAGATATATGGAAACAATATCGTAAGGAATTTTTCCTTGCAGTGGCTTCACAAATCAATAAGGATGCCTATGATTATCAGGCAAACATTGATCAGTGCGAGATAAACCTCAACAGACGACACAAGGAAGAAATTAACCTGTTGGGGCTTCCACAGGCCGTTGAGTAAACCGTGCCTTCGCTTTTGGTCGTTAGCAGATATCTCTGCCAAAGATATGTCAGGTCAATCGTTCCTCCATTATCAAATAATTTTCGGCAAGGAAGGCTCCGGATTATGAATCAGGCGGACGTAGTAAAACAGTTGATTAAAAAGTACTTTTGGGAAATGCAGGAAGAGGCTTCACTGAGTACCGGTGCGGAATCTGTACTCCCCGAAGACGCTTCAGATTTTTTTGATGAATACTTTGAATTGCTGAATATCGATCCCTCCGGATTTAATTTCCGTAAATATTTCCCAAATGAAGGCATCAGGTTTCTGCCAAACAGAATTCTTCCTGAGTATCTGAAGACTGATTATCATCAGCCTGCACCGTTAACGGTTAGTATGCTTATTGCCTCAGCAGAAGCCGGATGCTGGCTGGAGGGTTAGAGTGCGCCGGTCTCTATGGCGAACATCAGCCCGTCTTATATTATTTCGGTTTAACCGGCCTCGCGGGAGGCAGTATCACGGAAGGGCTGCGTATTTAACGTCTGAATGCATGAGTGAATCGCGGGCACACGATTTTAATATACAGAGGCTTTACGGATATCGGGAAAACCAGCGGGAAGGTGAATAAACTCAGTTAAAAAGAGTTAAAGAAATTTCACCTCGCACGCTCAATATATAACAAACAATATGAACTTAATGAGATATGAAGACCAGCGCAAAAGATTGAGGTATCTGCAATGAGGACATTTTTTTGTTTTGCAGTAGCTGTTTTTTTAATCCTGCCACTGCCAGGTATAGCTGCTTTATCTGAAAGCCCTGAGGCGAAAGAATGCTTCAAAAAATATAATATTCCTGCAAAACAGGATGAATGTCTGTCGAAGGCCAGAATGGATAGCGAGACAGATCTGGATGCTCTTATCTCTGATACGGTTAAACGGATAAAAGCCAATAATATGGGGTGGTTTAACGGTAAGGAAAATGCCAGTGTGACTTCCGGCGATATCTACAGCATAAGATTTATGAAAGCACAGGCATTATGGAAACACTACCGGCAGGAACTTTGCCTTGCCGTTGCCACTGAACTTGATGAAGAGGCCTATGACTATCAGTCATTCATTGATCAGTGCGAGATAAACCTCAACAGACGACACAAGGAAGAAATTAACCTGTTGGGACTTCCCCGGGCCGTTGAGTAAACCACACCTTCGGTTTTGGTCGTTAGCAGATATCTCTGCCAAAGATACCCGTCCGTTTTCTCAGGCAATCGCTGGAAACCGCCGCTAAACGCGAGGGTATTCTTCTGGATATACGTTTTGTCACGTCTTCCATAGAAATTCAGAAGCAACTTTGCAGACAGGGGCTGGCACTGATTATCTTACCGAAGATGACGCTGGCAGAAAAAGAACCGCCGGAAGACTTAGTGGCCATTCCGCTTAATGACCCGCTGATGGGAATTGTACGCATCGATCCGGGGTTACCGGCTCAGCGAACGTTAAGCCGCGCAGTAAAGTTATTCCATGAAACCCTGGGGCAATATATTGAAGCGCAGCTCAGTCCGGCGATAACATACTGACGAAGCCGATTTTCCGGTTCTCCATCCCGCCACAGGGGATCCGTATCAGCAGGATCACTGAGGCAATAGGGCAGTAACCTTCGCGCAGAGTTCACGGCTATGTTTATACCATCGTCAGTAATTACCGCATGGTCAGTCTAAAGCATTCAGAAACGGTCTGTTGCTGACCGGGCTTACTTCAATGAAAAATGGCTTATCCCCGGCGGGCATGACCGGTGCTTTCCTGCCGGACTCAGGCTGCTTAACGCAGAGGATGCTGTCTTCTCTCCGGGGGAGGCTGGATAGCTCAGGTTTTCTCTTTTGCGATTTCTCCGTTTTCAGTCATACGATAGACACCCCCACGGGCGATAAATATTATATTTCCGTTGCGGCCCGTTTGTACGGAGAAGACTCTGTTTTTATCTATACAGTTTTCAGGCGGAACCTTGTCTTTAAAGCACAGTCTGTCATATTTCCCTTCCTCTTTATAACCGTCGCCAAACAACCAGAATGTCAGATAGAAAGAACCGTCTTTATCCGGGCGGGGAAGGTGGTATTTTTTTTCGATGTCCTTTTTATTTTCCAGCCACCAGGCTATTTTCCCCTGATCGGTATACGGAAAGTTTTTTACCAGGATATCACTGAAGCCGCTGCTTCTGTGATGGATGGCGACAATCTCTGCCGGACGTAATACGACCCGGAGGGTGCAGGCCAGTAACAGGAAAACGACGAAAGTAAGAACCAGTAATATTATCTTATTTTTAAATGTCATCACGAGACCCGGAAATTTCTATAGTAGAATTTATCTGTGTGATAAAGGGTTTAAAACCGAACTCTTTATACCGCTGGAGGACAAACCAGATCCGAAAAATAAGAAACTGGTTGAATTTTTTATTCATAACATCATAGCTATCCAGACCAAAGTGATCCTGTACTCTGTATTGTACTATGGCACAGTAATCATTTTTTTTAATCTGTAATGATTTTATTATAATATGAGTTGACCAGGTATCATGGATAGTGATACCCATTCCATTAAAGTTATCTTTCAAACTGTCAAATTTTGGTAACCTGCCACCGGATATCGTTTCATAAAATTTTCCTTTTTTTGAGGCTGGATAGTATTTCTTATCCCAATCAATATTAAGATCGAATGTTTTTTTTAGTAATAAACGGGTGCTGTTTTCGCCATAACTTTCTCCGTCAATCTTTTCCTGAAGAGCCCGATCCAGTAATGAATCCCGAAATATGCTTCCTGTATTTTTCTGCATATGGGTAATCATCTTTTGGATGAGATATCGGTAAGGACCATAAAGAGAAAACTGACGCGATAATGCGCGGAACTCATCAAACAGGATAGATGCACATTGCTGACGTGTAACTTTTTCCTTTGATTTTCGTAGATTACAGCAGAACATGGATTGAGGGCGATCCATCGAAGAACGCCGGTGTAATGTCCAGGGATCAACCTGATCAGAGATATAGTCTAGTGAGTAATGGGATTTTAATTGAGCTTCGGTTAAATCACCATAGCGCATATCACTGGCGCTATAGTCATCCATTTGTCTGCGGGTTTTGAAAATAGTACAGGGATACTTCAGCTCTGACATGGTCTCGCTTCCTTGTGTCTGTGATCCAAAAAGTATTCATGCAATTTAAGATAATACGCTGTAAGCGCGAGCTGTAAATAGCAAAATTTCACAGAATAAAAATTAAGAATTCTGCCCGGTTGTTACGAATTTTAATCTACCTTCTCCTCTGCCAGTTGTGGCGCCCGTCCTGTTGAGGGAGGTACAAGTTAATACTTCATTGGGTACAGTAAGAACTCACACAGCATAAATCATGGTATCTGGAAGAAAGGTGCGAGGCTCCCGGAGACATCCCTGTTTTCCCCTGATTGTCTTAATGAAATGTTGTGAACCGTCTTCACAGAATATCCCTTTAATAATTATATTGTAGAGCATCCGGAATGTTGAATGATGTGATTTTTTCGGAAATTATAAGTATTCCTTCATTTTATTTAATTTGTTTTTTATTTGGATAAATCATGATGATAAAAGTAATGATGGTAGTCTGTCAGTAATTTGTATTTTATTATTGGCACCAATAGTAAATTGTTTTTGTGTTTTATTAGTTAGGTTGCGTTTAATTGTTAGAGTAAATAGTGAAGTTATTTACTTGATTTTTAATAGGGTGGGGGATATTACCGGCGGATTTTTAGGAGAACAGCGTTTATACCGTGAAAAGATTCAATACTATTGCACGTCCGAAGGATAAGTTCTGGTGAATAGCGTAAAAGACTGATGATGAATACAGGGCGCTCATTCTGAAGGATCGGCCCGCGGTCACCACATTATGGAAGACCGTGGATATCTCTGATGAAGAGGTGCTGCAGGATACCTTTCAACGGGAAGATATCGCTGACTTAATCGGCGCTCTGTCAGCCCAGCCGGGGGTAAATCTTGAAATTTCCAGAGGGATCATTATTTCCCCCGGAAACCTGAAGGTTTTTATAAGAAATCCCGCGGAAAAAATATCATCAACATTGAGCATGTTTATTGATTCGGCGAAAGCCGGCCGGTGGTTTTACAGTTAATCAGCTTGTTGAATAAATGAGGTTTAAGATAAGCCACTGGCCTGACAAATTCATCCCGCGATATGACGCCCGGTAAAATGGTTTATCGGGCCATGGCCCTGTCCGTATTGCGGCGCGGTCAGGATGGCCTGGTAAATAAAACGTTTTGCCCGTGCAACACACTCCGGCAGTGGCAGGCCTCTGGCGAGTAATGCACACAGGGCGGCAGAGAAACTGCAGCCGGTTCCATGCGTATGCGGTGTCTGAATACGGGGAGAGGTGAGCCAGCTCTCATCCTGCGGACTGCAGAAAAAGTCTGCGGCGTCGTCTTCCCCACTGTGCCCTCCCTTCAGGACAACACTGAAAGCACCCATCCTGCATAGCTCGCGTGCAGCCCTCACAATCCGTTCACGGCTCTGCAGGGTGTAACCCACCAGAGCTTCGGCTTCGGGAATATTAGGTGTGATCACACAGGCCTGTGGCAGCAATAAACGGCGCAGACTGTCGAGGGCGCTTTCCTGTAGCAGCGGTGTTCCGCCTTTAGCAATCATCACCGGGTCAATGACTAAGCCCGGGAGTTTGTGTTGTTTAATCTTTTCTGCGACACAGGCAATAATATCGCTGTCTGCCAGCATGCCTGTTTTCACCGCCGTCAGGGTAAAATCCGTGGCGACGGCATCGATCTGAGCAGCAATCAGAGACAGCGGCATGACCTGAACCGCCTGTACACCCAGTGTATTTTGTGCCGTGACTGCCGTAATGGCGGTGGTACCAAATACCCCGAATTCCTGCATTGTCTTAATATCCGCCTGAATTCCCGCGCCCCCGCCACTGTCAGAACCCGCGATGGTTAATGCCTGTGGATGTGTCATTCTGCCTCCCCGGCTCCCGTAGCGCTTATCCGCGCACAAAGAAAAATGCTGCACCCGAAAGGGCAGACATCGGTGTTACAGGGGAGCCTGACAGAGATAAACCGGGCCATTCGCGTCCGCAGCAAAGGCGAAAAAAGAAGGAATTACCGCAACATCTGCGGACAGATCATTCGTTCGTCTTCCTACGCCAGTATCAACCGGGTCAGGTTCTAAGGGTCGCTATACCTTGCTGATAGCCTCTCAGTCTCTCTGGTGAGACTCCCCCGACATCCTGTTATTAAGGAGGGGAGGGCGGAGAATGTCAATGTTATGCAGGTTCAGGGGTTAACCGCGCAGGCTCAACGGCAACAATTTTACAATGAAGCGAGGTCAGCCCGGGCATGGAAACTCTTTTATTTCTGAATCTATGCCTGAACAGGCTGGATTTATTCACACTCAAGTCATTCCCGTGTCACTGCCCCGGCATCAGTTTATCTCCCCGGCGACCGCTGACGCTTAAAGCCCTAAGCATCCGCACCAGACTCACCCTGCACGTATTCGCTGCGAGGGGGGATGCAGTGACCTCACGGAATTCTGTCTCTGCACTGCTCACCCTGATCTCTGCTTTTTACGATTGATTAATGTAAATCTGTGTAAATATCCCCGGAAAGCCGTCCTTTCGGCGGTTATCTGTTTATATCCGGTAATTTTTTGAGGTATATATTTCAGACCGCCGGCTGAATTGAGAAAATTACAAGATGACTCCCCCTGCCACCCGTAAAATTCTGACTTGCCTGTTACTGATGACCCTTGCGGGATGTTCTTCTCATTCCCGCAATAACGAAGATAAAGGGGAAACTCTCGCTCAGGAAAATCAGCAATCGGATCTGATTAATGTTCTTGCCGCGCTGCACGACCAGATGCATTCCTGGGAAGGGACCAAATATCAGTGGGGCGGCACGCAACTCACCGGTGTCGATTGTTCGGGGTTTGTCTGGCGAACGCTGAAAGATCGTTTCAACATCCCCATGGATCGGGTGACGACCAGGCAATTGATCCGTATGGGGAAACCGGTGGATCAGGCTCATTTACTGCCGGGCGATTTGGTATTCTTCCGGATTAACAATGAACTGCATGTCGGTTTTTATGATACTGACCGTCATTTCCTGCATGCCTCGGTCAGTCGTGGTGTGATGCGTTCATCGCTGAATAATCCTTACTGGAAATCGGTTTACCTGGAAGCCAGACGATTACCGCGTGAATACAATTCTCAGATAACCTTTAACTCTTAGAATAATATCGGCTGAGTTATGGCTTAACGCAGTCCCACGTGACAAGTTCCGCCGTAAAGGGGCCGCCTGAATCAGGCTGTCAGCCCCTGATATTAACATTATCTTCTCTGCACTGATCCCGCCGCTCTGCAGTCACTCGGGGCACTTATTATTACCTTTCTCCTGCACCCACCGGGAAAGTGTTACGCGGCTCACGTTACGGGTAACAATATCACTGAAACATTCTCTTAATCGATATACATCACAGATTTAACATCCAAATACCGTTCTGATAAGCGCCTGCATCTGTGCGTTTTAAGAGGACGATGATGAACACCCTTACAGACTCTTGCATGATCAATGGCAAACACCAGGTTGAAGTCGTTAGCAAAAGCGTCAGCTATCAGGGGCAGGGTACCCTGGTACGTATTACCCGTGGCGGGATCTGTGGTTCCGATCTTCACTATTACCAGCACGGTAAGGTCGGTAATTTCGAGGTCAGAATGCCGATGGTGCTTGGCCATGAGGTGGTGGGTTATGTGGTAAAAAGCGATGCCCCGTCACTGCAGGAAGGGCAAAGAGTTGCGATTAACCCTGCGGCCTCCTGCGGGGAGTGTAAATATTGCCGTTCCGGTGAGGATAACCAGTGTACCGGGATGCATTTTTTTGGCAGTGCTATGTATTACCCGCATGTGGATGGCGGTTTCAGCCAGTATAAAGTGGTGGAAACCCGTCAGTGTGTCCCTTTTGATGCCGGGGCCGATGAAAAGGTAATGGTGTTTGCTGAGCCGCTGGCGGTATGCATTCATGCCACCCATCAGGCCGGAGATTTACAGGGCAAAAAAGTGTTTATTTCCGGCGTCGGGCCGATAGGGTGCCTGATTGCCGCCGCGGCCAGGGCCAGAGGGGCTGCAGAGGTGGTCTGCACTGATATCAGTGAACGCTCACTGGTAATGGCTAACGCCATGGGGGCCACCATGACGATGAATGCGGCCAGTGGTGATTTTTCACCTTATCTGGCGGAGAAAGGGTATTTCGATATTTCCTTTGAGGCCTCCGGTCATCCTTCCTCTCTGAACCGTTGCCTGGAGGTGACGCGGGCGAAAGGGACCCTCGTCCAGGTAGGGATGGGCGGCAATATCCCTGAATTTCCGATAATGCAGCTGATTTCCAAAGAGATCGTATTGACCGGCTCTTTCCGTTTTACCTCCGAATTTGCGACCGCAGTGGAATGGCTGGCCAGCGGGATCATTGATCCGCTTCCGCTGCTTAGCGGTGAATACGACTATCATGAGATAGATGCTGCACTGAATTTTGCGAGTGATAAGCAAAAAGCCGCAAAGGTGCAGTTAACGTTCTGACTTCGTCACCGGGGGCGCGAGGGTCTTATCGGTGTACAGAACTCCCGCCCCGGGTAACGGGAAGGCGATATTGTTTAAAGCGTGTTTTCAGAGGGCTGTATTATGCCGATTACTATAATAGCGCTGGGAGTCGTACTCCTGCTGGTACTGATGATTGTCTTCAAAGCCAATGGCTTTATCGCATTAGTTTTTGTCTCTGCCGTTGTCGGTATTGCTGAAGGTATGACGCCGCTGGCAGTTGTGGCGTCAATTCAGAAAGGTATCGGAGGAACGCTGGGCAGCCTGGCCATGATACTGGGCTTCGGTGCCATGCTGGGCAAACTGGTGTCAGATACCGGTGCTGCCCAGCGGGTGGCAACAACGCTGATTAATGCCTTCGGTAAACAACGAGTGCAATGGGCCCTGATGGTGACCGGCCTGATAGTCGGCCTGGCCATGTTCTATGAAATTGGCTTCGTGCTGCTGTTACCGCTGGTCTTTACGGTGGTGGCAGCGGCAGGAATGCCTCTGTTATATGTCGGTGTTCCTATGGTCGCGGCACTCTCGGTCACACACTGCTTTCTGCCACCGCATCCGGGGCCTACGGCAATTGCTACCATTTTTGGCGCTAACCTCGGGACCACCCTGTTATACGGGATTGTGATCACGATCCCGACAGTGATCATCGCCGGGCCGTTGTTTTCCCGGTGCCTGAAAAATTTCGAAAAAGAACCCCCTGAAGGGTTATATAACCCGAAAATCTTCGCTGAAGATGAAATGCCGGGGTTCGGGATCAGTATTTTTGCGGCCATTATTCCGGTGATCCTGATGGCGGTGGCTGCGGTGTTTGAACTGACTCTGCCGAAGGAGAATGCAGTACGGCAGTTTTTTGAATTTATCGGTAACCCTGCCGTTGCTCTGTTTATCTCAGTAGTGATTGCTGTCTTTACCCTCGGGCTGCGTAACGGGCGTAAAGCGGAAGATGTGATGGAGATGTGCGGTTCGTCGATTGCCTCCATCGCCATGATTGTTTTTATCATCGCCGGGGGCGGGGCCTTTAAGCAGGTACTGGTCGACAGCGGTGTCGGGGAATACATTGCCGGTATGATGGAAGGGTCATCCCTGTCTCCTCTGCTGATGTGCTGGACGGTGGCGGCCATGCTGCGTATTGCTCTGGGCTCTGCAACGGTGGCGGCTATCACCACCGCAGGGATTGTCACGCCGATTATTGCGGTAACGCACGCAGACCCGGCGCTGATGGTGCTGGCCGTCGGGTCAGGCAGTGTCATTGCCTCTCATGTGAATGACCCCGGATTCTGGTTATTCAAAGGGTACTTTAATCTGAGTGTGACCGAGACGCTGAGAACGTGGACGGTGATGGAAACCCTGATTTCTGTACTGGGGCTGGCCGGTGTGCTGATCCTGGATACGATTGTCCACTGACCGTTATGATACAGGTACTCCTGCCGCTGCCTGCGCTGGCAGGGCCGGTCAAAGAAAAGGCGGGAGTACGCAACAGAGTGCATACTCCCGCCTGTATGTCAGCGGATCGCCCTTACCGACCGGTACCGCGGGTTATTACGGTCGCCAGGTGACTTTCCGTGACGTGACGGTCTCAGGGTAAGAATTTAACGTCTGTCGGGCTGCCTATTTGTACGCTGATCCCGGTATATTTCAGGGAACCGTCCTCTGTATCGCGATAGAGTTCCACCACATTGTTGGAATAAACATTGGCGACCAGCATATATTGCCCGCTCTTATCAAAGGCAAATGCACGGGGCTCAATGCCACCGGCAAGGTAAGCTTTCCCTTCTCCCAGTTTTCCTGTCTTTTTATCGACCGGGAAGGCGACAATTTCATTACGGTTCCGGCGGTTACCGGCATACAGGAACTTGCCGTCCGGGCTGAACAGAATGCCTGCGCCACTCTTATCTTCTTCTGACTGACTCCCGGTCAGATGCGCAGTTTGTACTTCGGTAAGGCCCTGTTCACCTATCCGGTAAACGTGGATTTGTGCCCCCATCTCGGTGACGATATAGGCGAATTTTCCGTCAGGGGAAAATGTCATATGACGGGGGCCGGAGCCGGCCGGGAAATGGACATCTGTCGCGGTATCCGCGACAAACGGTGTTTTACTGTCTGCCTGATAGCGGTAGGCATGCACGGTATCCGCGCCCAGATCGGCCACAAATAATCGTTTACCGTCCGGGGTAATATTGACCGAATGTGCATGGCCGCTGTCCTGACGTCCGGCGACCACACCGGAGCCTTTCTCAAACGGAACATGCTGAATAGCCTCACCCAGTTTCCCTTGTGCTTCTATCGGGAAAAGAATAAATCCGGCATTTTTCTTCGTGGCTGAATAGTTAGCCGCCAGCAGATATTTACCGTCCGGCGTCAGTGTTGCATGCGTCGGATGTTCGCCCTGGCTACTGACGGCATTAATGACTTTCAGTTTTCCTTCTGCGGTGACTTTAAGTGCAGTGACTTCACCATTCTCACTTTCGTTAGTGGTGTAGGCATACTTGTGGTCACGGCTGAAGACAATCCATGACGGATTGGTTAGCTCAATCACATCCAGTGGCAGTAGCGTGCCATCCGGATTCAGATGCAAACGATAGATCCCTTCACTGGGATAAACGGCTTTTTGTGCGAGAGGGTTGGTGGTCTGGCCGGTCCAGCTGCCAATCAATACGGTTTGTGGTTGCACGCGATTATGCTCCGGAAGTAAAGGGTGACTCTCCTGAGCATAAGCGATATTTGTCACTAAAAACAGGGCCACCGACGACATCCTGAATGTTTTGGAAACAACACTTTTGACCGTATTTCTCATTAATAACAACCTTTTAAATTACCAGTGGGATCAGATATCCCGGACAGTGTGGGTATGTCATCTGCTGTGCCGGCAGGGTCGGTGATCTCTGCCCGTCACGGGGGAAATCTCAGGTTCGCCGGCGGCAGAAGAACCTTTATAAAATATTTCAAAATGAAAATAAATGTTAACTTTAGTGTGGTTATTATGCCGCGCGGGCCAGAGAGGCTGGCCCGGAACGGGCCTGAGGTGCTGGTGCAGATTTACAGCGATGCCCGTGAGGCCTATGCTGAAAAGGCTCAGGCGGGGGCCGGATATTCACCGTAATCTCATCATCAGCCCCCTGGCTGAGGACTTCTGAACGATGAGCGGGCAGGGGGGGGTATCCCGGTGGTGCATATTTTTCCGGTCATCAGTCACTGACGGAGGTCGATACGGAAGGCCGGATTAACTGATTTAAAAAATGGAGAAGTGTAACTCCGGCAGCCTGAGTCGTACTTTGTGGCTGCCCGGGGATGTAAGACATGGCAGTCAGTTTCTGTGGAAGAGTACTACGCCATCATCCAGCGGCGGACAAGGCATCCGGGAGTTCCGCCACTATTCAGACAGGGCAGGAGTGACAAATGAATCAACTCGCAGGCGCACTACTGATATCTTCAATGAGTCTGATGGCCGTAACACCGTCTGCCGGTGCGGCATCCTTATCACCCAATGGCGTGTTACTGGAAAAAAGTCCTCTGCCTGCCGATCACGGCTTGCAGGAAGCTTCTGCACAGTATCTGATCCATTACACGTCGGTCAGTGGCGTCGACGGAAAAACTCGCCGTGAAGATACCGGTGCGGTATTTTTACCGAAAGGCCCGGCACCGCGCGGAGGCTGGCCGGTGGTCGTCTGGGCCCACGGAACCGTCGGGGTGGCTACCCAATGCGCCCCTTCTCTGAACCCCCGTTCATCACGTGACCAGCAATATCTGAACACCTGGCTATCGCTGGGGTTTGCGGTGGTTGCCCCGGACTATGCGGGGCTGGGCTCCCGCGGCCTGCATCATTATCTGAATGCACGTGCAGAGGCCTGGAGTGTGCTTGACAGCATTACGGCGGCACTGAAAAGTTTCCCGTTGAGTAATAAAATTATTATTGTCGGCCAGTCACAGGGGGCACATGCGGCATTTGCCGCGTCCGGCTACCAGCCATCTTATGCGCCGGCACTGCATGTGCTGGGCACAGTGCTGACCGGGACTCCCTATATCAACGCCTCGACCTCTGTGAATGCTATCTTCAAACCGGATCAGGGGATCACCGGCGGCGACCCGAAAATGCCCTATGCCTATTATATTTTCCTGTCGGCAGCCGATGAAAATAAGTCGCTGAAGGCCGAAGACTATTTCCGTCAGGAGGCGATTGCGGATGTCAGGCTGGCAAGCCGCCTGTGCATTACTCCGTTAACGCAGCATGTGATGGAGAAGGGGCTGAACGAGAGCAACAGTTTCCTGCCGGGGTTCCAGAAACTGCTGGACACGCAGTTGCCCTCTCTGCGCTATAACACCCTGAAAATTAACCATCCGGTCTTTATCGGTATCGGCCTGAAAGACATTAATGTGCCGACCGCCATGCAACAGCAGTTTGCCCGGGATGTTAAAGCCGCGGGTACGCCGGTGGAAATAAAAGAGTATGCGGGAATGAACCACGGTGAAACGGTGAATGTGTCGCTGCGCGATTCTGTGCCCTTTGTCGTTAAACTGATGTCATCCGCAGACTAAGGTGAGCTATCTGACATTTTATAACTGAGTATTATTGGTGGTGTGATTTTTAATGTATAGACAGAGGGCAGAAGTGACAGGGGTGTGGGCTGCCTGATAATTAAACAAAGGTAGTCGTTTATTATTTTTATGTACCAGAGAGTAATGAGCAGGCCACCAATAGTTAATCATGGCCTGCTCGTTATTTTAGCGCTCTCTCAGAGCTTCTTTCATTTTATTGAACGGTTTGATCAAGTATTGCATCACAGTTTTTTGACCGGTTCTGATATCAACAGTTGCAATCATTCCTGGTACGATAGAGAAATGCTTTCCTAACTTATTAGTAAGGAAATCATGCTCAGTACGGATGTAGACCCGGTAATAATAAACCTCAGGTTTGGCTTCATCCTGGATGGTATCCGGAGAGATGCTTTCAACCTTCCCATGCAGACCACCATAAATGGAATAGTCATAGGCTGTTATTTTTACCATCGCCGGTTGTCCGGGATGGATAAATGCAATATCTCTGGGGGATAGTCTGGCTTCAATCAATAAACGGTCATCCATAGGGACGATTTGCATGAGCTCACCATTAGGTGGGATGACACCACCGATCGTAGTGACTTTGATACTTTTTACCACGCCCCGTACCGGAGATTTGATGGTCAGACGATCGAGTGTATCTGCGCGACCTTTAATCACCTCAGCCAGAGACTGCACATCAGCATCGGCCTTAGCCATTTGCTGGCGAGCATCTACATAGTACTGAGTTTGTAAATCAGTGAGTTTCAAATTAAGGTCCGCTAACTGACGCTGTAAACGCAGAACATCGACAATACTGGCCGCCCCGCTTTTAACCAGGCCTTCGGTAATGCCAAGCTCGCGCCGTACTAAACCGATGGATTGATTCATCTCTTTTTCTGACTCTGTTAACTGGTCTCTTCGGCTGTGGTAAAGCGATGTTTCAGAATTAATCAGGTCGGGCCATAATTTTAATGACTGCGGAAATACCAGAGGAGTATTGTTTACTTCTGCATGTAAACGCACACTCTCTGCCAGAGCCGCCCGATATTTGGCCGAGCTTTCGCCGACATTTGATTCACTTATCGTCGGATCAAGCCTGGCCACTACCTGATTAGCTTTTACCTGCATTCCTTCACGCACGTACAGCTCAGCCAGAATGCCGCCATCCAGTGATTGAAGTACTTGCTCATGAAGGCTGGGAATAACTTTTCCTGTGCCAGTCGATACTTCATCAAGCTTGGCAAACCAGGCCCATAGGGTGAATATCGCAAGGAGTCCAAAAAGTACTGTAATGATAAGGATTGAGCCGTTGAGCGACCTGCTGTCTACGCCTGAATCATCAAGCAGGTTTGCCGGGTCAAAAGACTCTTTTTCGTTAGATGTTTTTTGCTTATTGAATATCATTCTGCTTTTCCCTGGCATCTTTATTCAGAAGTTTAGCTTTTGGCGTATCCAGTGTGAGTTGCCCGTCTTTAAGCACCAATACTCTGTCCACCAGAGACAGAACAGCAGCTCTGTGAGTGGCAATAATTAATGTTCGTCCGCCAATCCAGCGGGTGAAGCGCTCAATAAATTCTTTTTCTGTATGTTCATCTAACGATGCTGTCGGTTCATCCAGCAGGACAATATTTGGATCCCTAAGCAATGTTCTGGCCAGTAGTATTGCCTGACGCTGGCCACCAGAAAGTCCGCTACCACCTTCCATAATCGGATGTTCAAGTCCGAGAGGCAGTTTTTTGATAAAGTCTGCGACTGCACAGACTTCAAGTATTTCAAAAATATCACTGTCGGTAGCTTGAGAACGGCCGAGTACCAGGTTTTCCCTAAGGGTTCCATGGAACAGTCGGGCATCCTGAGTCAGCAAACCAGTATTCCGGCGAATATCAGCAATATCGATATGCGGTAAACTAAGACTGTCAGCACGTAACTCTCCGGAAACCAAATCAACATTGCCGACTAGCGCTTGCAGGAAAGTAGATTTCCCGGCACCATTACGACCCAGCAAAGCAATCTTTTCTCCGGCCTTAATATGGAGGTTATGGACAGTGAGAGGGGCAGGTCCTTGCTGGTCTGCATACCTGAAAGAGGCCTGAGCGAAGGTATATTCACCGTGTAACACTGGTGTATGAACTTTGACTTCCTCCCGATTGTTTTCAACCGGTAGTTGCATGAGATTGTCCAGTCCGGCTTTGGCTGCTTTAACCTGCTGCCAGCGAGCAAGAACACCGCACAACGCCGTCATTGGGGCAATCATTCTGGAAGAGAGCAGGGATGCGGCGACCATAGCACCTGTCGTAATATCACCACTGATGACTAATGGTGCACCAATCACCACCACTAATGCATAAACCAGGTTCTGTAGAGTCGTTCCCCAACTCAGCAGGCCATGAGTGATTTTACGGGTTTGTGCACCGGACTCCGCTGTGACTTGTATATAACTATTCCACTGTTGCTGGAAATGACTTTCAGCCTGCATCAGTTTGATATCCTGTATCCCCTGCAGACTTTCGACCAGTATGGCATTACGCAGTGTCGCTTCATGAACATTTTTTCGTGCCTGCCGGGCCAGTTTTTTTTGCATTAGCAGACCAGGAATAATCATCAATATAGCGGCAACCGGAGCTATCCAGCATAGGTATGGCGAGACAACCGTGAGGACTAAAAAAAACAAAATAAAGAAAGGCAGGTCGACGATTGCAGAAACCGTCGTTGAGGTAACCATTTCTCTTAGCTGCTCAAGCTCACGAACCTGAGCAATAAAACTTCCTGTAGAACGAGGTATGGCTGAATAGCGTAAACGTAATGCGTGGCCAAAGACCCGGTCAGAGACCCGCATGTCGGCTCGTTTACCTAAGATGTCCATCACATGACTGCGAACAACTTTTAGTAAAAAACCAAATACCGAAGCAATCAGTACACCACCAAATAATACATATAATGTCGGGTATGACTGAGCCGGGATAACCCGATCGTAAACCTGCATGGAAAAGAGAATACCTGATAATGACAGGACGTTGATAGCCAGGGAAGCCAGCATGACGTAGCCATAAGGTCGCAGATCCTTCAGGGCAATCTTACGTAGCCAGTCAGGGCGGAACGCTGCCAGATAGTTCTCGGTACGTATATCGCGCGCAGGTGCTGACGGACGTAAAGCCACCAGACATTCAGTTTCATCCAGTAGTCCCTCTAATGGTACTGAGGTGCTTAGTCCGTGATCCTGAATCAGTCTTAAAGCAACATTTTTCTCGCCGTCAAAACTTTCGATAATACCGATATCACCATTTTTAAATACAGCAACCAGGGGAAGTCGGCGAGAGGAAAGATCCGCACTATTTTCAGACAGGATTCGATAGTGTAAGCCTGCCTGTCGGGCAAGATGTCCCAGGACTTCGGGAAGGTATTTTCCGGCCAGCCACGAAGCCTGAGACTGCATCGCGCCGTGAGAAAAACTTAAGCGATATTGTTTGGCAATCAGGGACAGTGTATCCACCCAGGCCAGCACTTTACTTTCACTATCAACCAATATGTGATGACTCATGGCCTTATCTCAACTCCCTGTATTTTTCTATTATTCAATTTAAAAGTATTCCGCATTTGTCCGGTACTGTAGAGGCAGTCCAGTTGGAGTGAATGCAACTGTGCCTGTGTTTGCTCCTGAGTAAATCTGGCTTGATAAATCTCCTGTTCAACATTCAACAGATCGAGTAAGGGACGTGTTCCCAGCTGCAAATATTGAGCTTCGTATAAGTCACGGGTTTTCTCACCGAGAAGTTGTTGTCTCGCCTGGACATTTAATGTCTGATAAAGATTCTGTGCTTGTTCCTGTGATTCCGTCAGCTTCTGGCGAGCCTCAAGCTCGGCAAGACGGATAGCAGCACGGGCTGATTCGAGAGTTTGTACTGCTGCATCACGGCTGGCGGTTAATCCGCCCCCCTGGTAAAGAGGCATTTCAAGTTTAATCCAGGCTGAGTATTGGGTTTTATCCAGCTCACTGCTATCTGAGTAGTTATTATTCAGGTAATGAGTCACCTGGGGCTCAAGAGAGAGTGTGGGCCTCATCTGAGCATTGGCATTATCGAGTTCAGCCTGTGCCTGATTTTTCTGCGCATAAGCAGCCAGTACAGAGGGAATGACGCGATAGTTAATTTGCTGGACCGTGCAGGCATTCATCAGGGATGACGGGAGAGTATTTGCCACTTGTCCAATCGGGCCTGTCCCCATATCTGTCGCCAGTGTGGCTTTCCAGCGTTGGAGAGCTGACTGATATTGCATTAGTGTGGCTTTAGCACCTTCTATACGGGTATTGGTCTGTACCACGTCAGAAAGAGAACTGGCTCCGGCAGTATTACGCTGCTGAATCAGAGAACCAATATGATTCAGTGCATCAAGCTGCTGCTGCGCAATAATGACTAGCTTTTGGTATCCCTGAACCTGAACCAAAGCAGACGCTGTATCGTGGGCAACCTGGTCAATACTTACCATGACATTTGCCTGTTGTTCAGCCAGTCCGGCATTGGCTGCACGAACTGAGCTGGAGACCTTACCGAAGTCGTACAACATCTGAGATACAGAGAGAACTAATGAGGGTGAATATCCGGCGTCAACATAGCTGTTTGAGTAGCCATTATTCATACCGGCGCTGATCTGGGGATAGTATTTAGCTTTTGCTACATCAACTTTCGCAGCTTGCTGAAAAAGTTTCCCTACCGCCTGACCTATTGCCGGATGCCATTGTTCTGCCTGTAATACGGCGTAATCCATATCTGTCAGGCCAGAAGGTGGAGGAGTAATCGGCTGAGTGACTGTATTGCTCAGGTCAGGAAGAGATTGTTGATCAATCAGGTCCTGAGTGCTGATATCACCTGCGCTCGTTATGCTGTTTGCGAGCCCTGGCTCAGATAAGAATATGCCGGACGTCAGGATAGCGAGTGGGAGAATGCGGAGTAAAATCTGCGAATTAATAATTAGCATTGCTCATGAATACCTGTGAAGTCAAATATGATAAAAATGAGGGGCTATAAAGCAACACCCACCTCCGTGTTAGCGTGTAATAAGGAAAAAAGGCGGGCATGGCTGCCCGCCTTTTCATGGTTATGATGGATTATCAGTCGACGAATGATGAAGAATTTCGTCCATTGTGGCGTTCACATTTTCCAGTGTGACCAATGTAGTAGACTGGTATGCACTGCCGCTACCATCACGGTCAATAGAGACGACGGTATTGCCGCTATCGGTGTGGGTAACAGAAACGTAATTACCCAGGCTGCTTTCCTTCCCATCCCAGCCGACCAGCAGAGCATCCAGGTCGATATGATCCCCTTCACTCACCGAGAAGTCGTCCCAGGTATCGCTGCCGTTCCCTCCGGTATTATCATCGCTTAAGACTTTATACACGACAGTATCGGCACCGCCTTCAAGGTGGAAGGTATCGTCATAAGCTGTACCACCCGTAGTATCGGCCTGACTGGTACCGGTGATTGTCGGATGCAGGTTAATCGTCAGGTTGGCTTTAGAGGTCGTACTGCCATCCTCTGCAGTCAGCGTGTAACTGAACATCTCCTTCTGCGTCATATCAGCCACATTGATATTACTGTTCAACGCATAGCTATAGCTGCCATCTCCATGAATCGTAAGGGTGCCATACAAACCGGTGAGCGTTTGTGATGCAGTGTCGTACTGATTGAGCGTAACGCTACTGTCAGACTCGTTGGTCACTGTCAGCTTGGTATAAACCGTTTGTAGTTCATCTGCGGTACCATCAGAATCCGTGCCGTCATAGAGGTTTCCTGTGACGTCTGACGACTCAGAGGATGTCTGGAAATTACTGACCGATACTTCTGTCCCCGATATTGTGGAACTAAAAGAGACCGTCGGTGCAATAGTCAGCAGGCCGGTAGCTGAAGATGTAGCACTGATCTGTACGTAGTAATCCCCTGCCGATAGGTCGTTATCACTTAAATCAATATCAGCAGTCGTTACTTTTTGAGTAAGGGATAAGGTTGTAGTCGGTGTCACCGTACCTGAGGCAACCAAAGTACCTGTTGCATCACTTCCTTCATAAATGTTGTAAGACAGGGTTAAACTGGCCGTCGCACTAACCGATGACTGAGTACCGGTGATAATCAGATGGGTACCTGTTAATACCGTATTGCTGTCTACACTAAATTCATTACCAAAGGTTGTGGTTTGACTACTACTGGTTGCGGTGTTCAGTGTCCCACTGGCAACCGCTTCTGAATAGGCGGATTCAACTTCGGTTGCAGAGACATCGAGGCTTGCCTGATCATCTACCGCCTTGAGTGCATTATTGTTGAGGTTAATCGACAATATCTTGGTGGTAATTGTCCCGTCAGGTTCTGTCAGGGTATAAGTAAACTTCTCTGCGGAGCTGAGAGTATCTGTTGTCTGCCCGGCATTCAGGGTATAGGTGTAATCCCCTTGCTGATCGATAGTCAGAATGCCGTATTGACCAGTAATTTCTGTATTCCCGCTTGTGCTGAGGGCTGTTGTACCTACAGAGGTGATCAGCGTACCTGTCGGTACAGTATCGCTTCCTTCACTACTGCTGGTTTCAGTGAGCAGATTCCCTGTGGTTGAGGTGGCAACTGAAGTGACGCTGTTAACCACATCAGACGTAATGCTCAGTGTGTAAACCGTCGCCACAGATAAGCCGACGCCCCCATTCAACATAAACAAATAGGAGCCCTGACTAAGCTCCAGTGATAATGGAGATGACGCGCCGGCAAGCAAAGCACTGGTTATCCAGTCAGATACCTTTTCATACTGTGCATACTGGCCAGTTTCATCATCATATTTATAGACATAGAGATCATATGTTGATGCGATCACGCCCACCATTGTTGCCTTGATGGTAATATTTTCGACCGTATTGTCCGCTACGTTCAGGTGTAACTGATTATTCAGATTCAGCAGAGAAGTATTTAACACACTGCCGAGTGAAAGGTTCAGTAAGGCGGCGCTGGTCTTAGAACTGGTCCCCTTATCCGTTTCCTCTGATGTGGTAGCGTAATCCAGATCTACGCTCACATCCGGAAGCGCAACAGTGCCAGTATCAGTATCGGCATCGGTCAGAGAGATTGTCAGTGTGGCACTACTGGTGTTGCCATTTGGCCCCGTCAGTGTGTAATTGAAGGTTTCGCTATTACCAATATCAGCAACGTCAGTCCCTGAGTTCAGTTTATAGGTATAGTCACCGGCAGCATCAATACTGAGCGTACCGTAGGTCCCTGAGATCGTGGTGTAACCTGATGCCGCTACACTGGTATCATTCACACTGCTGATCACTGAACCCGCCGGTGCTGTATCTGCACCACTGCCATCACTACTGCCCGATATCAGGTTACCGCTGGTTTCTGCACTATTTGATGTGTACGTTTCCAGAATATCGGATTTGATATGCAGGGTATAACCCGTAGCAACAGAGAGGCCCACGCCGGAGTTCAGCAAAAACAGATAGGTACCTTCACCCAGAGAAAGTGACAGATCCTTGGAAACACCGGCCAGTAAGCCAACGATCCAATTACTCACTTTCTCGTATTGCAGATACTCACCACTGCTCGCATCATACTTATAGATATATAAATCAAATGAAGATGCTACCAGGCCGCCTACATCGCCCTGGGCAACGAAGTTTTCGGTGGTTCCTTTGGCAACATCAAGTTGTAACTGGCTGGCTGGATTTACCAGGGATAAGTCGAGAACATCTCCTAACGAAAGATCTAATAACGAGAATCCAGTTTTAGAGCTTGTACCTTTATCGGTTTCTTCAGCATAAGTGGTGTAATCCAGGCTCGCTGTATCATCCACTGCAAGTAGCTGAGTACTCTCGATTGTGGTGTCAATTGCTGCAGAAGCATGACTGGTATTACCAGCGGCATCACTTACTGTCGTCGTAAAGCTATAGGTTCCATCCGTCAGTACCGGCGTTGTAAAAGTCCATTTACCCTCTGAATCAGCAGTTGCCTCCCCAAGAGTACCTGAGCCGTCACTAATGGTTACAGTACTTCCTGCTTCTGCGTTTCCTTTCAGGATTGGAGTGGTATCTGTCGTGGAGCTATCAGCAATATTGTTACCACTGTCATCAACCAACGTGATACCGATAGCAGATGCTGGTGCCTTGGTATCGATTGTGACAGCGATAGCATTACTGACATCACTACTATTACCCGCAGAGTCAGTTACTTTTGTCGTCAGACTATGGGTACCATCAGCAAGAGCGGAAAGCGTAATACTCCAGCTACCATCGCTGTTAACTGTTGTCGTACCGATAGCTTTCGTACCATCGTAAACAGTAATGGTATTTCCTGCTGTGGCTTTACCAGTGAGCTGAGGGGTATTGTCGTTAGTATCCGCTCCGGCCAGATTCTTACCGTTACCGTCAGTCAGTTCGACATCACTGGCTGCTGCCGGTGCCGTG
>ERZ794949.215-NODE-215-length-21341-cov-121.279245_pt1 | contig 21341 bp, 12 predicted proteins | sample MGYA00511363_ERZ794949 | MGnify/ENA primary metagenome ERZ794949 (study PRJEB30137, sample SAMN04331402) | food metagenome | isolation source: T1 must sample point D1 replicate B | place: Australia: South Australia ...
TCACACTATATGTGAAAATATACCCTGCTAGATACTCTAGCACACAGAACTCATTTATTCAAGTATATTCAAGGTGCACTGATGAAATGTGTCTTTCATGAGTGCTTATATCCGATATCGGAGATATTTTGCCGAACATACCTGTTTTTTAAGCAGCACGGGTTTGAAAGATATCGATGATTAAGAATGAAGCGAGTCTGAGTCGAAGCTGCTTGAATTTTTCAAAGAATAAATTTTGAAAATATGCGAATTTTTATCGCTTAATTCACCTATAGAGCTTTTTAAAAAACTTAAGCGAATAAAATACGGCCAAAAGTTATAACCCCCATAATAAACTACATTTGAAGTGCAATAATTTGAAGTTTAATATTGTGATAATTTCAGTAGATTTTACTATTTTTGATAGACCTTACCATCGGAATTATAGAACCAAAAACCCCTTACAATGATGAGTGATATGTTGGAAAACAGTCAGATTAATGATGAAGAGAATGAAGCAAACAGAAAAAGAACCAAATCAGGTTGTTTTACATGTAGATTCATTAAGAGAAAATGTGATGAAGAAAAAATAGAAGGAAAGTGTAAAACATGCTATAATGCATTTATAGATTGCTTTTGGCCGGGTGATTTGGGTGACAAGTCAGGAGCTTTAACTAAAGAACTACGACAAATTATCAGTGATAAGTTGCACGAAGGTAAGGATGTTTCTAAACAACTTAGAAAGGAACATAAAAAGAGGATGTTGAAACTAAAACATGAACAGCGTCAAATGGAGAAGGAAGCTGAAAGGAAAGCTAGATTATTGCTAAAAGAAGAACTGAAAAAACAAAAAGCTGAAATGGCATTGAAAGATAAGGAAGATTACAAAATTAAAAAACAAACAAATAAACGTGTTAAAAAGACCGAAAAAATCAGTAAAAGTCATGGTCAAAATGAAAATCCTGACTCATCAGAAACAGTTTTAGAGTCTGCAAAAGCTTTGTTGGAAATGAGCACAGGTTTGATCCAATCACCAAGTTTTCCTCCTATTGGTTTAGCCAATATAAGAAGTACTGACTCGGTAAAAGCAAATGAAGATGACGGTAAAAATTCTGTTTTGCTCAAAAAGGCAAACTTATCAACCACTCTCTTTAATTTCAGTAATATAAATGATACAAGTTTACTTTTAGATAAAATGTTTGATTTGGGTGTTCAAAATGAGACAATGCTAACAGCTTATTTCAATAACAATCAAAATAATGTTAATGATTCAAATGATAAGTACCTTAATTCGAATGCACCAAATCCGTTAACCGAGTTTACGCAACCTTTAAGTCCGTTGAATTTCAATATGAATAAGCCAATGTCTCCTATAAACATACAAAGTCCTCTGCCAAATTTTTATGAAATGATATCAAATGGTGTGCACAACAATAATACTGTTAACGAACCCCTTGATATACACACGCCTAATTTAGCCAAAGCCTTATCTCTAGATGATGGATTGAAGACCATAAAGCCTGGAGAAGAAGCCAGAATAATTGAAGATGATAATCAATATGGTGGATTGGATGAAGAATTAGCTGAAAATGAAATAATTTATAAACAACTAATGGCAAGATTTGCTAACAGAGACATGCAAAAGGATTTCAAGGGATTATTACAAAACAAATCTAATAGAGCAGAAAGTGTAAGCTCGATAAATACAAGTAGTACTAATGCATCCATCAAAGATATGAACGAAAAGGAGTTGTTATTGTACTATTCTTTTTTCAATTACTTTTTGCCACAAGTAGGTCCACAAAATACTTTGCCGCAGCTATCTACCAGTGTTACATTCCCACAAATAGAGCATAACGGAATAGTAAAGTCTGTTTTTAAATGTTGCGGGGCCACGTTTTTAGCATGGTGCCAACCTAATGAGTACAGTAAAATTGCTGAAGATTTGTATGATGAAAGTAAAAAAAGCTTACAAAAGTTACTAGGGGAAAGACAATATTTATATGATGTCTCTACTGTAAGCAATGATGCCAATTCTCCGGATAGTATTTCAACTAACAATTCTCTAGGCTTTAACTATAAAAAAATTAAAGGAAATGAGGATTGGATTATAGCTTGTTTCCAACTATTAGTACTTAGAGATAAATTGAAAAATGGACAAGATGTTGTTGATCGTTGTTTAGAAAATTTATCACATTCTTTTGAAACCATCCAAAACAGATACCTGTTGGATACTTCGTCTGATATACCAAACACACCAATTGATAGAATGCTATTGGAGTCATTTGTATACAACTATACAGTCAGTATATCCGTAGCCAAAGATTTTGATTCTAAAAAATTACCCAATCCATTTGATCCTATTATTACCAGATTGGTGGCAATGCTAAAGTTTCCTATTTTTGAGAACTGTGAAGTTGAATGGTTAAACAATCCAGTTTTAGGTTCAAGTGTTGAATGCTTTATTATGCTAGCAAAGGTATCTTATTTAGGCACATTAAAACTACCTTTACCGAAAAATTCTATTTGGGAAATAAGAGCTAAAGAGTTACAGCAACAGTGTCTGTACTACTCACCACCAGCATTGCCGTTCAAGATAAAAAATAATATGGAAAAGTACACAAAGTACAGACCTGGATTATTAAGTGGCTCTATAGTGTCCAAATCCTGTTATTTACTACTATTCAAAATTTTGAATTACGAAAACATGACAGATAAGGAGATATTGGAAGATTTAGATATCAGAAATGTAGTTAAATACGTGGTAAATGCTCTGAATGATATAGAGCTTGGGGACAAACTGCTTTGTATTCTGCAATGGTCGCTGTTAATTATTGGAGCATTTACAAAAACCCCTGAAGAAAGATATGTTATCAGTAAATACGTGATATCTGTAGGTGAAACCATACACTCCCACTACAGTAACCAGATCAAGTTAATACTAGAAGAAATATGGCAAACTGGCAACTTAAACATACTGCTTGATAGTGAACAGATATCTAAGCTAGTAATTTAGAAGTAAACGCTGCTGATAAGGTGCGCTAATAAAATAGAGATCAATTTAGCCGCCTAATTTTATTAGTAAGGAACCCCTATTTTATTCTTATAGAGTTGTTATCTACGTCTTAATGATATGTCCTTGCTTATAAAAAAAAAATTAAAATTAAGCTTTAGTGGCATATACATCCACTAAGGATTCCTTAGAAACCTTCGCATAAGATTTCTTATCTAAGCGAGGAATATTTTGAAGTTTCAGGTTTTCGTGCTTACTTTTTTTTTTTTTTAACCAAAGGTGTTAACAGGAAACGTGGTTTTAAGCGAAAACGAGGTCACCCAAGAGGCTTTGAAAAAACACGTTGGCGCTAATATATAAGAAGAGCTAAAATTTCTTCATGGTCAAAAAAAAAATATATATATCTACATATCTTAAAATGGACATCATTAATAAATAAAAGGATATGTAAAACCAGAGAATTTTATTCTTACCCAAAAAAAAAAAACAACTCCCCCCTTCTGAATAATTATTCAGCAATTAATATAATTGTTAGAATATATTTGCTAATTAATACTTATATTTTTCTTATTTCCTCATATATTTAAACAAAAAGTTAATGTCAAAAGAACCAAGTCCCATTAACCAAACTACCGATATCGTTTCTGTTGCTGAAGCTTTACACTCCTCATTTAAAGCCTCAGCATCATTTTCCTATTTTTTAAAAAAAATATTTAACATCGAATTAGATGAAAAATTTTCAGATCACAGAAACAAAGCCATCATGTATTATTATACTTCTATGTATTCTGATTTAGGTGGTGAAGTCATTGAATGTGATGATTTCAATGCTGTTGCTTTAATATCTCCACCAGGTGTTCACATTGATTTCAGTGAAACTAAGGATACTAGATTTAATAAAGTTTGGTATGAAGATTATGATACCCATCTGGAATCATTTATTGGTGAAAATCCATTTTATTACATCAACCTTGTTGGTAGAAACTTTAACCAAGAAAAAAAGAAGGGAACTGTCACCAAAATTTTCAATCATTACATGAAAATGTCAGATTTAAAAGGTTGTCCAATTGTCTTGGAAGCTATATCTGAAGAATCCAAAAACATTTATGAACATTATGGATTTAAGACAGTTCATTCTTTCAGCTATGGACAAAACGAAGTTGATGAAAAGGGTCAAATAGATCCTAAAGGTAAAGGTTTTGTAGCTTATCTAATGCTTTATTATTCGGGTGATTTAAACGAATACAAAAATAAAGTCGTAGAAGCTAGTGAATTACCTAAAATTAACCCTAAAACTTATGAAGTTATTGATGTCAAAATGATAACCTCTTGTTTTAAAGAGTGTAACACGACCTATGCTCTAGAGCCTATCACTAGTGTAGGAATCGCTGTTAACAAAGAAAAATGAAGAAGAGATAGTCATCCCTCTTTGTTTTTTTTGTATGGAATATTTTTTTTTAAGAGTATCCATCTTTTTTTTTGGCTGCTACTTTCTGGCTATCATTTTTAGTCTGTTCTTTTAAGTTTGATTGGTATTTCTTCATTTGATTAATGGAGTTTTGTTTAATCTTTCTGTGTTTATTCATATAATGTTAATCGTTTAAGCGAATAGCAATATATGAATTTAGAAAAAAAAAAAAAAAAGAATGGCTATAATGGTTTCTGGGGTTTGTCAGTCGCATGATGCTAAACACAGAACTTTTGATATATTTTATTAAAAGTTGTTTGCGTTTAGTTGTATCTGGTAAAGAATTGCAACAGCAATTTTTTATTTTTGGTACATGTTGGATATAAATTGGATTTATACGGTAAACAATTGCAACAAGTTGGGGTTGTTTAATCCATATTTAATCAAATTTATATCTTGGAATTTTGAAAATTCCAATTTTGTTGTAATGCAATATGGATATTGCTTATGATAATACCTTTTTTTTTTTTTGTATTTTGTTCATTTTTAACAAGAAGAATTATGTATCTTTATATAGTTTTATATAAAATGCTTAATTTTTATTCAAAAGAAAAAAAACCTCTGTTTATATTTTGTTTGTTTCAAGAACATACACTAGTACTAATGTCAATATAAGCTATGTAAATAAGCAGGTATAAGATTGGTACTATTACTATTTTTTTTTTTTTTTGCAAAAAAATAAAATGCTATTAATAATGCCGATATATGCTATGTAAATAGAATGGTATGATTTTGATGCTATTTTGTTGTTTCATGAAAAATGCGAGAAATAATGCCAATGTGTGCTATCTGAATAGCATGCTATAATATTTAGGCTAGTCGTTTGTTATGAATGCAAAGTATTTGAAAAAAAAATTTGTAAAGAATGCTTTAATAAGTCAGCTATAACACATCTTGATTAATATCCTGTTATAAAATTTATGGCATCTAACAACATATCAATCTTATGTTATGACAAGAAAAAGAAAAAAAAAATTCTTTTTCAATACAGAATTAAAATATTAATCATTATAGTAGAAATGTTCATTGTCATTAGGTGTTTTTTTTTTTTGTTTGTTTGCTTTGATCGTTAAAAGTCTGCTATATTCTCTTTCATATACTAAAAGAATGTGAAAAAATCGTTACAAGTCTTAGTATAGAAAAATATGTATAGCTACTGACTTCTTATTAGTCAAATTGTTTGATAAATATGTTATAAAAAAAAATAAATTTGCTGCTTGGATATTGCTACAATCTTTTTGTTTTATTTGTAAAATATTCCTATATTAATCAAAAAAAACCTCAAAACTAAATAGGTTTATGAATCATATTTATACTGCCTCATTTTATAATCTTAAATTTGAGTATTTTCTCGAAACTGAGTCAAACATTAAAAAAAATGAATATACAATTAATATAGACGGATATTGATGGCAATAAAGGGTATCTGCTTATTTGATTATGATTTGTCAATCAACTAAAAAAAATTTTTTTTATTCCCATCAGTCATAAATTATTGAATACGATAAAAAATCAAACGGTTTCTATGCACAATTAGTGTCTTTCAATATGTAAAAAAAAGGTCACAAATGGGTTTAATAATCACATGAGAATACATGAGTTCATTTGCGGCTTAAAAATCTCCCTAAGAATATTAATTTAGAAGAAAAGTGATCGACAATTATCATCTCTGTTGTTCTAAACCAAAAAGAATGATTAAACATATCAAGGATTAGACTACTTACAAATTTTACAGCATTATGGTATTGTTGGGCATTCAAATGTAGTATGACATAACCTTTACCACATGGCAAAAACGATCGTAATTTGCTCGCTTAGAGGCTGCTATTATTAAACAATAGGGAAATTCGACAGACGGAAGGAATCTGTCTTTTTTCTAAGAAAAAAGTCAACAGCAAAAATCAGACTAGCCTTTTTTTTAAAAAAAAAAAAATCAACGTTTGCATTGATAAGCAAAAATGAAATGATTTCATGAAAGAAAAAAAAAGTAATAATAATAATTACCATTTTAAAGCATGATCGACCTAAGAAAAATTTGGCGCTTAATTTTCTTGCATCATATGATGATGTTATCTTTTCTAGACATTGATATAAACTTATCAAGTTAGTTTGTGTGGGGCTTAAAACTTGTTACATTGCTATTTCATTGATAAGAAAAAGCATTCAAGAGATTAAATGTGTACCTGCTTGATGATTTATTATCAATTTCAAAATAAATAAATTAGGCATTAGCAAAGAAACACGTATCATTTATCTTCTGTAAGTTTTGTGGATAAAACAGCTATGTGATTTTACACAAGCAGGAGGCAGTCTGTTTTTGTTTTGCCATTTTTTTTTTTTTCAAAGCTGCTATCAAATTTTTTGGTATTCTTATCTTTAAAAAAAACATTGAGCTATACTAATACTCCAATTTAAATGAACTTCACTATGATTGATTTTTCTATGTCGTTCAAATTTCTGAAATATGACCTTAGTGAGCATTATTCTGCCAATGAACCATCTAGTAATGATTTTTACACCGCAACTTCCATGGTCTCGTGATTAAAGAAATTCCATGATCCACAATTTTTTCTTTTTGGTGATTGCGTGATTTTTTTGGGCAAGAATGCGGGTAACACAATGCATCTTAAGGCGGATAAAGGCCAATGGTAAATCATGTAGCAAAAAAACATCGCTTAAGTATTTTTGACGACCAAAGATTTCAAATTGCAAAAAAAAAAAAAAAGAAATTTTGAACATAATAACTACAAAACCAGCAAAAGAAACTCAACGTAAAATCTGTTATCCCATTTTTGAATTAATAATGTTTATAGTTTTTCTGAAATGTTATTTCTTATTTGGGATAGTCATTATACAGAATCATTTTAATAGGGCTTTGAATTTTTCTTCATATTCTTGAAAAAAAAAAACAACTGTTTTGCATATTATGTGTTCAAATGTTTTTCCCAGAAAGGAAATTTTTTTTTTTGTTTTCTTTTTTTGGAATTTGGTTACTTTAAACGTTCTTCTCTGTTTCCTTCCTTTAAGGGTGAAAATTTTAATTTTCAGATGAATTTTTCACCTGTTATTTTTTTCTTTTGAAAACGTGTTTAGAATGTATCAATAATGAAATATTGCAATATGTTTAATGTCCTATTTTTTTTTTTCTGGCCTCTGCTATGGTGTTGTAATCCCTCTTAAACTATTAAAAAATTCTTCTTTACATAATAAAAATGAAATAGTGTTTAAAAAAAATAAAAAAAAATATATTCGATCATGAGTGTGTATTATAAATTAATATGCTATGGTATATATGAGAATTCAAGATTAATGCGTACTTGAAAAAATGCTATGTGTTTTTGGTTTTACTTATTATGAAGTTTGTTCAAATCATCTTTGCAACAAATGTAGAAGAAGGCTTAATTGAAACGGATGTTGTAATGACGGCAGTTTCAAGAATGGTAACAACCTTGGTTGGTTTGGCTGTGACTGTTTGTGTTATAAATTCTGTAACATATTCAATATCATCACTACTGTCAGTTACAGCAATTGAAGAAGTTACTATTGGTAATGATAGACATAATCTGTTTAAAGTAATCAAAGATAAAATGTAGAATAGGAAGTTCATTTTTGTAATATAGGTCTTGTATTATTATTAATATTTTTTGTGTAATTAGAATTTATTTTGTATGAGAAAATAAAGTGAACAATGTAGATGCTTATGCGTATGGTTTAAATTGATTAATTATTTGAAAGTAATTAATAAAGAATTATATGAGTGTAATGAATATAATAAGAATTGATGATTGGTCTTGTATTTTTTTATTCCTATAAAATTAAGCCAATCATTAATATTTATAATTTAAAAAAAAATTAGAAAAGTAAACTTTGAATTCAAAGAAATTTCAACCTTTCCAATGTGTGTTTATATATGCCACAGATTTTTGAATTCATCAAATGTGGAATGTTTTATGAAAAATAGAATTTATTTGAGAAATTTAACGGTCAGGTAAATGTTTGAATGATAATGTAAAAACAAAACACGCTCAGAGAAAACGGTTTCTTTTTTTTGTAAGGCCATTTGTAATTATAACTAGGTAAAAAAAAATTAAAGGTGGTTTGCATATGCATAACAATAGATAGTTTTGCCTACACCAGAGATATCTATTGTTTTTTATGATAGCAGATTTGAGCACTTCACGTCATATGCTTTACAATTTGACCTTTCAGTAAAAAAAATTGATTTTATTGTCCTTTTTTTTTTTTTGCGTAAATGTGGTCTTCTAAAAAAAATACGTTTATATTGTTTTCTTAAAAATGAAATCAATAAAACAAAAAAAAATGGATATAATTGAATACACAGGGGGAAAAAAAAGTTACGTATTTCTGTTCAAAACCGTTGAACTTTTCTTAAAATAGACTAGATTTTTCAACTTTCAAAAAAAAATTTGATAAGTGGAATTTTCTTCAGATTTTTGAACTCTTGTCTAATAAAAAAAATGATGGCCAACTTCTGTGATTCCATGAACAAAAAAAAATGCGCCTAAATTGGGAATAAGATTTCCTTTGGTGTTTATTTTCCGTTTTTCGGTTGTAAACTTTAGACGTATAGGTACTAAAAATTTTTATAAAAACACCTTGAAAAGGGAACAACGAAGCAGAGTTTCGTGTGCCTGATGAACAAAGTATATAACATTCTTCATTTGATTTGGACTAATTGTATCTGATTGATAATGATATCACAGTAATAAAGAGAGTAAGAACAATTTGTCATAACTTAAGTTATAGGGGGTTTTTTACACAGTTTAAAATTAACCCAATAAGCAAAAATCATCCACCATTTTAGACTTATTTTCAACTAGCCTTAGAAAAATGTAAATTTTAGAGCAAATTGTAAACCTGTTTTTTAAAGTAAAGGACGCCACAGTTTCTTATTTACCCTCTTGAAATGTTTTTTATTGTTTAGAATTTTATGGTTTTTTATATTTTTCACATTAACAGCCTAAGTAAATGCGGATAACAACAATTTGACCTTTTCAGTGTCCAAAACGGAGTTTTCTTTTTATGACTTTACAGTGGATATAATGAAGAATTTTACATTCCGCTCTAGATGTATTTGTTTATTTCATAGATCAAAAAAAAAATTGCTGTACAGTTTTTTTGGTGATCAAACCAGCTATGTGATCTTTTTGTTTTTTTTTTTTTTTGGAAAGTTCTAACATTCCGAGGAGATCAACAACTCTTTAAAAAAAGTGCCGAGTTATCATGGTTTAATAATAAATATAGTTTCTCCTTTTGTTTAGCTTGATAATATAAATGCCCACTTTTTGACAAATCTCTAGTTTATAGATTTTTATAACTTCTGTATTACTAGGTGTATATTTAAAAAAAAAAGCAATTAAACATAATAGAAGTTATTTGTATTTATCTCCAAAATATACTTAAAAAGTGCAATTTTACGAGATATAATTAAATTAAGGCCGCCCTCCTTATTTTCTCAAAACAATTAAAGATTTGTTGCTATTTGAGACTTTAAAAATTTAAAGTTAATTGAAAACTTAAAAGGTTGAAAAAACATTCTAGAAGCTAATGTGTGCCTAATTGTAAAGTCTTAGCAATGTCTAAAAAAAAATGATTTCAGTAAATAAGCTATTCGCATATACGCGGATTTAAAAAAAAGTCGGTGTGATAATGTAAATGATGTCATTTCAAACTTTATTATTATCGGTTATTCTATTGGATAACAAGGGGATTTCATTTATCAACAATTTTAGGATGATTTCACTTACAAATTCATTATGAAGTAACAACATATTTATGATTTCTTTAACAAATACACTGGGAAGTAACAATAAATGTATGATTTCATTAACAATATGATTGAAAAGATAAGGTACTGGATAGATGGCATGTACAAGTGCATATGTCACCGAACAAAGTGTAAGCAAAGTTTTTGTCAACAATTAGTCTTCCAAACTTTATGATATTTTTTTTTTTTCAAGGTGCAAGTGGACTGCATATACTGCGTTAAATTTATGGTAAGTGTTTATCATTAGATAAATTATCTTGCCTATATGATGGATTTATTACCATGGGAAGCTTTAATGAAAAAAAAAAACAACAAATAAACTATTCAATAGACTGAACCAAAGACTTAAGTTTTATGTTTTATGTTTCTTCTTGTCTGCTTCTTGTTTTTTAGAAAATAATGTCTGTTGACATTAATTCAGCTGATTTTCCCTTTATCACAAGTCATTCATGTAAAATATAGTCTTTTGCAAATATGAAGGCATCCCATTATTTTAACTAAGTTCTTTATATTAAAGAAAATGTTTTGTTTTTGTCTTTAGTCCAAACGGAGGTCTTTTACTAATCTATCATACTTTAAAACTTAACGTCTTTTGTATTACAAAGATCGTCTGTTACCTAAAGCAAACACTACTATCCACCAATTTACTTTATTTGGTGTATCTTGATGGCCAATCCCTATTACTTATTCGTATACAAAAAACTGTGTAGCGAGCAGATTGAGTCACGTTTTTTAGATTGTATTTTTTTGCTGTTTTTATCTCCGACAGAAAGTACAACTCAAAAATACACGTGTAAAGTCTTATGGGGGATGTTGGTGTGTTTTTTTTTTTTTTCTATTTTTTTTTAACTCTTCGTGATCAATGAAACTAGTATATTAATAGAATGTAACACCAAAAACTACAATACACCAACACTTACAACAACAATATGTTTGGATTCGGAAGATTTTTTTATGTCTCTTTATTCTTTATCAATGCAGTAGCCATTTTGAATGAGGAAAGATTTTTAAGAAGAATTGGACTGGGCAACAGCAAATCACATGCCCAAATAATGCAGCAACATAATTCATACCCCTACGCTAATTCAGCTGGCAATAATATGAAACCAGACTCTATAAAAGCAAAGCTGATATCATTGATATATTCCATACAAACACTACTCAGAATACCCTTAATCGTTATCAATCTTCTAGTTATAATATACGAACTAATTTTAGGCTAGATTATATAAAGCTGAAAAAAATATGAATAAAGAAACTTGTGTAAATATATTGACTTTTTTGTTTGTTTGTTTTTTTTTTTTGTATATATAACAATGCTTGTATTTTATAGACTTATCAAGTTCTCAAACTTTTGGAAAATATCCAAATTCTCAAATTTCTCTTTATACATCTGCCATGATCCGTCTGCGGCTGATTGTAGGAAAGAAACTAGTGAATCATAAATCATCATGTATTGGTTGACATTCTGCACCATGTGTAATCGTTGTTCTCTGAAAGCGGCAACAATATCATAAACAGGATCTTCTGTATTAATGATTTGCTCGTTTTCACGAGAAATTATATCTATTAAGGCATCTGTGCAACAAATGGTACCTGATCTTCCACTACCACTACTGCAATGAACAACAACTTTATTGTTACTGTTGTTAGATGTTTCGCTTTTATCTTGAATGGTTTGGTTTTTTTTGGAATCACAGATGTTTTGCAACAATATTTTGATATTCAAAATATTCAATAAATCACAGTTACATTTAGGAACGCTGAAATCAGGCCATGTAGTCATCTGTACTTGCACAAAGATCCAACTTTTTTGTTCAGAAGTATTTACATCAAACCACTCTAATTTTAATAATCTGATGATCAAGGATTCTTCAATGTCATGGTGAATTTTTGAGCTGAAATAATCATTGCCTTGAGTGTTTTTGCTTTGTGTAAAGTGTTTTTTTTTTGTAAAAGCAGCAATATTGTCCTCTTCAGCATAAATGCAATGTTTCATATGCATATCACTTATAGAAAACTCATCCAATAAAGTACATTGGATACCATCATAGTTTTTCCCATTGACCCAGAAATTCGAACATTTGTTCATTCCGTTTTCTATTTCTCTGGTTAGTGTTATTACCAAATTAACCTTATTAGATATCAAAACATTATAAAAATCTCTTATGGTGTGTTCCAATGGAGCTTGTGTTGCTATGTATGGGCTCAATCCTAGAGGGTTTTCTGTAGTCTTAAAAGGTGTAGACAAGTAGTTTCCGTTGAAATAGCTATCTAATGAGTTGTTGCAATTTATTGTCATATTTGATATTTTGTGAGTCACAGAATGATTTGGCTTTGAAAGATCATTTCTCTTCGCATTCTCTTGCAAGATCACTCTGGTCTTTTGATATGGAATCACACTCTTGTATCTGTTTTTTATACCATGTTCAAATACATCACCGGAAAACAATTCACTATTGGAATTCAATTCTGCTGGTACGGCATCTTCTTTAGTCATTTCAATACTTCCGTTAGAGCTGCTTGTTATGCTGTTGTTTCTACTTCTTTCAAATAATCTTTTTTGGTATAAAAAATATTGATCTATTCTTTCTCTTTCCAAATAACTCAACTGTTGAAAGTTTCTTACAAAATATAGCTTTTCCTTATTAAGAAGTAAAGTATCCAACCACTTTGGAATGGTAACTGAGGAATATGTATCATCTAGAGGATTCTGGAGGGCTTTTTTAAAATACTTGTAATGTCTTTGGAAAAAAGTCTCTGTACCATTCGAATAGAATATTTCCAAGTCATCATTTCCGTTTCTTTTATGTTCACCTTTCTTTTCAACAAATCTCTTAGCTGTTGAAAGTCTATTTTGTTCTTCAATATTCACAGAATCTATCAATGGTGACAAAGTCTCTTGATACTCAACATTTATTTTGAAGAATTTTTCCCCAAATTCTCTGCTTGATATGTTTGTATGACCTTGAGTGCTTGAGCTGTTAGTAAAATGTTTGAATGTCATCATATGTGCTTGAGGCAACGATAGATTATGTCTGTGTTTTTTACTGCTTTTACTTTTATTGCTACTAAAACTACTAGAATATTTATGCATGGTATTCGTATTACTTGAAAGTATATTACTTCCAACACTTGAATTGCTATTTGGAGAGTATAACCCTGTAGAGTCTCTATTTACCAGTGAAGGTCTAATGATCTTAGGTGATTTCAACTTGTGTTCCATACTATTACTTTTAAAAGCTGTAAAACTATCTAAATTATATTTGTTGTTGTTTTCTAAATCCATCTGATAGGCACCTGTTTCAGAAACAGTCCTGCTATGATCACCAAACTTAAATTTCACGTTCATTGGAGTTGTGTTATTTGAACATTCGCTGGATTTAATGGTTCTTAATTCAGAATCATCAGATATACTTGTAAACGATTCACTTTCCTGAAGCAAATAGTTCTGCACCGATTCTTTTTTTGGGCTCCAACTCTTTGAATTTTCTTTATTGAATATGCATTTGTTATTATTCCGCTTCAAGCAGTTCTCATCATTTTCTTCTTCATGCTCCAAAATTGCATCTGTGCTGGTATTCACATATTTATTTACAGACAACAGCTCATTCGATGAGTTCATAAAAGCCGAACTCAGATTAGTATCTATTAAAAAAGGAGTATTCACCGGTTCATTCTTCATGTCCAATGTACCGGGTGTATTGGTGCTTCCGAAAAAAGACGTAGTTTCATTTTGACTAAATATATTCGACTTGTTTTTGTCAAACGACATGTCCAGTAAAAGATCGCCGCTAAAAGAACGTCTTTGCTTTAAACTAAGCTTGGGTTTTGTTGTATTCTTAATTCTTTCAGGCATAGCGTTTATTAAACTCTTATATTAAATCTCAAAAAGCTACCTTTGCTGAGATATGGTTTGGCGAAGAAATTCTTTTGGTTGTTTTTTTTTTTTGGTCAAATGAAAAAATTGTTATTAGAAGTAACACTGTTTTTTTTACCTAATGAATAATAAGAAAATATCAGTACTTGCTTATTATAACCAGTTGTTAACTTCTAAAAGCTATAATATGATAATAATAAAATCACTTCTTGCACTGTTGTGTTGATATAAAAAGGGAAGGTTCTTCTTTTTTTTGGCCGTATCCTGCCTAAGTATTTAAATTAAAAATTATTCAATGTATAGAGTAGAGGTAGACTGTTGCCTTTATGTTTTATAAAAACAAAATATAACTTATTATTATTATTGGTTGTTTAATCTGTTTATCTAATTTATGCTAATCTTAATAAATGAATTCATTTATCAATCTTTTTTATTTTAAAAAAATTACCTTAACAATGTTGTCTACATCTATTTTTAAAAAAAATCATTGAAATTAATCAGATTTTAAATTCTGTCTAGATTGTTTTATCCACACTAGCAGTCAGTTCCATATGCTGTTAAAAAAAAAAATTTTAAATAAAGAGACTTTCACGTTTCTTTTAAAGTTTTATGTGAATTATTTTTTTTTTTTTTTGGGCCGTTTTGCGCCTCTTTTCTTTTTTTAGAAATAAAAATAAAATACTTACTGGACCTTGCGTTTTCGCGAAACGTCATAATTAAATATAGGATGAATAGTCCCTGATAAAAAAGGGCATGCAGGCTAAGATGTATAGATATATATGAAACCAAATAAATGCATAACAATAAATCATATGCAACTGTGTTTCATCTTGATAGATGTATCATTTTATTTTCTTTTTTTTTTTTTTGTTTTTTTTATAACAATGGTTCTGTTATCGATGATACGTATTTTTTATTAACAGAACCTTTGGCTATCAAAGCTTCAATATCATCAACTTCCTTAACGGCTTCAACAGTCAGGTTTTCATACTGGCCATTTGGAAGCAGACTTATGTTATCTTCAACTCTTATTCCTATGTTTTGGAAGTGTTTTGGTACGAATGAATCATCGGGTGGGCAATAAACCCCTGGCTCAATGGTCAGTACACTGTTTTCCTTGAATTTTTCTGCCATTGAAATCGCTGGTATATCGTGCAAGTCTAAACCTAAGTAATGACCTATGTGATGTGGATACAGTTTATCGATGTTTTTTTCCAAATTCTTAAAACCACCAACTTGATTTAAGTTTTGATACAGAAGTTGTCTACTGAAGTTATGCAGGTCTGAAAAACTTACTCCACCGCTGACTAATTCTGAAGTTATCTTGATACATTCTCTATTTACATCCAAAACAGCTTCATATAATGCCTTTTGTGGTTCACTGAATTTCCCCAATATAGGAAAAGTTCTTGATATATCTGCAGTGTAGTGACCAAACTTACCCCCAGCATCAATCAGAACCATTTCGTCATCTCTTATAATATCATTATTAATTGTATAATGAATGGTTAGCGCATTAGGTCCACCTGCAACAACAGGAATGTATCCACTGCCATCCAATCCGTTACTTATGAATTTATACTCCAAGAAAGCTTGCAAGTTCTTCTCACTTTGAATTTTTTCAACCATTGCTTCGTTATATGATCTTCCTGAGATTCTTCCACATTCTCTTATAATCTTCATTTCACTCTCAGACTTGATCAATCTTAATTCAGCAATTTCTCTGCTGAAACTTTTCACATTTTTTTGTAAATCCTTAGTTAGAAAAGATTGAACATTATCATTTTGGTAAGCTATAGAATCAGAATTAAAATAAATGTTGTCATATTTCGATAAGACTTTGTTGAAATAAGATTTCCATTGGCTTACTCCGACTACCTCATCAGCATTGAAGAAATTGTAACAATTCTCAGTTCCAGTTCTATGGCCAGTCCATTTCTCTTGTCTTTCGTCTTTTTCTCTTACTAACATATGTAGCACTGTATCATCTAAATTTTCTGTAGGTTTTTCCAATATCATCATAGAGTCAGGTTCATCAAACCCTGTTAAATATAAAAAATTGGTGTTTTGTTGAAATTTGTAAAAAACCGGCCCAGATGCATGTTTCACCTCGTTACTTGGAATGACTACGCACGATTTGGCAGGCAACTTGTCAGCTAATCTCAATCTTCTAATATAGTATTCTTGAGCGGATATACCAGGAGTTAAGTCACCTGGTTTTATCAAGTTAGGACGAGATTCATATAAAGCTTGTCCAAGTGTAAAATTTAGTCTACTTGGATAGTTTCCAATGGAATATCTTCTAAGACTTTGTATTAAAAAGTTCATTTCTTTAATTGAATAAAAAAAAATGCTTCAAAGCTTTGGTTTGTATTAATATTGGAGATAGAATGTTACCCTAATTATAAATATATGCTTTATTCCATAAGGGATAAAAAAAGGTAATTCAAATTTTATAGAATTGAATATTGAAAAAAAAAAAATGTTTACTAAGAGTCACGTGAATTTGCTATATTATAATTTTATGTTATGTTTTCATTTAACCCAATTAAATTTAAATATAATTCATAAAGCTACCAACTTATAAATTGTAAACATTTATTTAATTTTTAAAAATGGGAATAAAAGCTTGAACATTTGGCAATATTTGTGGTATTATCATCAACAAAACTATTTTCTTCAATTTCGGATTCTTCAATGTCACTATAAGCATAGCTGTTTTTTAAATTAGCATTGTCTTTTTTAGCCAAACCAATCAATCTTCTTTTCTTCTTATTTGTAAACTCACCAGGATTCTCTGCTCTTTCCTTTGTTTCTTGGGTTTTTATCCTAGAACAAATACGGTAGTGATTGTTTTTGTTTTGAATATGAAATTCCAACTTTTGGAGTACATTTCCATTTTCAGTCAATTTTTCACTTTTATATCTTGTTGCTGTGGCTAGTTTTTTCTTATATACAAAAATCATGTTAATCGTTCCACCATCAATCATATAAAACTTTTTATCAATGTTACAGCTTTTGTAGCTTTTGATAAGTACACTAAGATAGTCTTTAGTGTTTGTTTCAACTGTATGTTTGATATTATGATGTAAAGAAACAACTTCTGAGTCAAAAAAATCAATGACCAATTGTTTCACTGGCTTTTCAGAGCCAGGGACATAACAGTTTAAAATCAATGTCTGTATTTTTTTTTTTTGTATCAAATAATTTATATCTGAAAACCACTTGCGGAGTGTAACGTGCTCATCTAGGAAAGTGGCTGTAGTAAGAGCACAAATTACATGTTCTGCATCAACAGTTTCTGCAGTAAAACCATCCAAATCAAAGCAATTTTCTGGTAAAATCCTCATAAAATATAAGAAAGCGTATATTTGATATTTAACAGCAAGAAATAACTCAAAGTTCACTGTCGTTTTGACACAATTAGCAACCATAGAGTACGCAAATTTTATATCTTTATAAATCTCAGCAACTCACTTCAATATATATATATATATATATATATGTACATTATCTTTAGTGATAACCCCTTCCTTCAAATTTTACTTGTAAATTAAACTTTTACCACTTCAAATAATAATTTACATGCCCTTTTTTTTTGTCTTATCTATACAAAGATAAAAGAAGGACTTGTCTTTATCAGTGACACTCTAAAATAGGCAAGCTGCTATACAAGAATCTAGTAATAATGACAAATACAATATCAATTACCAGATTTAAAGCTTTGTTAAAGCTTTGTTAAATCCATGCTTGAATCCCTGTACAGTTAGTAAACGTCCAACGTATTAATGGTGTGAAAAAGCACACTACTAATTCTACCGAGTGTATAATTGTTTAAACCTCAAGTGGATTCGGTCACGTGCTTTAGATCCCATAGTTTTTTCGGAAAAGAAAAAAAATTTTTTTTTTTTAAATCCTTCACGAGTTTTATTAAGGATCATCACATTAAATTCATAAGGGAATAACCCAATAGAAACAAAGATTTAAGGTCCTACACACAATGTTTAATCTAGCTTTGTCAAAGACGATTAAACCTTCAACATTTGTTTCTTTAAACAGAGGGGGTTTGTTCCATACTTCTGCCAAAACACTAAATTCCTCTGGTAACACCGAAGATTTATCCAAAAATGACGCTAAATCTAATGAAGAATTCTTCAAATACCATTGGGGTCATTGGTTGAAAAATGATGCTGAAGAAAAGGCCAAAAGATTCACTCCATTTTCTGTTAATGGATTAGTTGATGTTTTGAATGATTTGAGAACTCAAACTAAAGCTGCTGTCAGCAGCACAGACGCCGGTATCCCAAAGCCATTCTTCAATCCTAACTTAACCGTCAATTTGAAACAAAACTTAAACAAAGATTTGTTTAATTTGGATGACATTAAAAGCAAATTATCTCTTAAATCCATGGAATCTTACCACGAAGGTAAACATCATCACATATACAAAATCACCACCACTGAAGATAAAGATTTTATTTTGAGAATTCCATACCCAAGAGATTCTGAACATGCCATTGCTACCAGATTAAGAAGTGAAGTCGCTACTAGAGACTTTGCTGACGTAGTTTTGAAGATCAAAACTCCAAAGGTTTACGCTTACTCCCCTACAAAGTTATCTCCAATCAAATCTCCATTTATCCTAGAAGAATTTGTTGAAGGTGATTTAGCAATGAAAAACTGGAATCCAATGATTGAAGACACACCAGTTGACCCATCCACTAAAGAACATTTTGATAACACTATCAGTCAGCTAATGGGTTTCCAATCTAAATTGGCCTCTATTGAGTTCAAGAAGTTCGGTTCTCTATACTTTGCTAATGAATTACCAACAGAATTAAGAACAGCTTCTGATTACGAAAATGAAATATACGTTGGTGAAAAGGGTTCTGAATTTGAAGGTAGATATAAAATTGGATACACCACTGAAAGATCCTTCTGGAGACAAGGTAAAGATGATATTTTAGGTTTTGAAGAACACAGAAAGTTCTTAGGTCCATGGAAAAATGCCAGTGATGTTTTGACTACTTACACTTCTTTAGAATTAGCTGTTGCTAAGGCTAAAAAGGCTTCTGAAGCTGAAATTGAAGTTTACAACAAATTACACTTATTAAGTAAATCTATGATTCAAGATAAGAATGTTAATATTCCAGGATGGGATGCTTTATTGAAGCCAAGATTACAACATCCAGACATTGATCCAATGAATTGCATTGAAACTCCAGCTGGTTTATGTTTAGTTGATTTTGAAAACTCTGCTATCAACCCATTCATTTTGAACCATGCTCCAGAATTCATAGCTTATGATGGTCCAAAGGTTTACACCATGGAAACTGATAACGAAGAATTTAAGAAGCCTGGTGTTGCTGAACAATACATGTTTGCTTACAAAAGAACCAGAAACTTATTCTTATGGGAGCAAGCTTTGAATAAAGAACAACCAGAATTAATTTACAGTGCTGCCCCAATCATCAAACTATTGAAATCTCCAATAATTGTTGCTAAGAACAAGAAATTAGTCAAGGACTATTTGTTAATCAATGAAAAGATTGTTGGTGTTCACGGTGCTTGGCCAATGATTCATGAACAAAAGATTGTTGCAGAAAAGGAAGCTCCTGTTAAGTTTACTGGTAAAGAAATTGAAGAAATCACCAACGCCATCAACGCTTATAATGAAGAATTAATCAAAGAACCTTTTGCTGCCACTCAAAACTGGATTCCATCAGATATGTATGATGAATTTGTTAAACAAGGTATTATCAAAAAAGAAAAAGATGCTAATGGTGACAGTATTCTAGATTTTGCTAGACTTGGCTTTTAAATGTATATACAAGGTTAAAATAAGAATATATGTGTACTGCAAAATGTTTTTTTGTTAACTTAAAAGGAAATTTTACCGCCTTATTTTTTTTGGGAAATTTAATTAAAAACTCCAGTTTCCTATTTAGGATATATGATAAACACTATTGGTTTTAATGTTTCAAAACTTTCTTTTGGAAGACTGTTACATGGATGCCGTAATTTCTTGTCTTTTTGCTAAAAGCTTAATGCTAATGGTTAGATATAATCTTTATACAAATATATAACTTGTAGTTCTCAATACGTGTCAAACTTTTTGCTTGGTGAAAATGTTGAAGATCTTCTTTTGAAGAGTACAATCGTGTGATTGGATATACATAAAAATAGACAATGAGTTTGACTTTGAAACAAGACCTAGATTTTGTTTTAAATTTTATGAAACATTTTAAGTAAAACCCACAACAAGTCTAAAACTATTTCGTTGACTGATGATTACCACTTTTTTTTTACAACAAAAAGTTGCCAGGAATGTTAGTGCAAAACCATGTTATAAAACTGATGAATGCATATGAGAAAAAAATAATGTTAAAAACAATATGAAAAATTCTATAAAAAATACTTTAAAAAAAAAAAGTAAATTAAATAAATTGGTTGTTGCTATTATAAATGCAAATGAAAATGCTAGTAATGAAAAGTGTATATGCAAAATGAAATGAATGAAGTTTATGTTGTACAATTACTTCGTGAATGTAAATTTACGTGGATTGCGTACCAACTTAAAAGTCATCAAACTAATTAGTAGCAATAATGTAGTTGGAAGCGGATGCCTCTGTTTGTGTTTTTTGACCAACGTTGGAAAATTGTAAAACAACTATGCATGCAGTAAAAATGCTGTTTTAAGTTTGTTCCTTCATTGTTTTTTTTTAAGTTGCTTTCAGTTAGCCAAAAATGCATAAATGGCTTCATGAAAATGTTCAGTCTGAATAATTTCTTCAATTTTGAAAGCAAATACCTATGTCGGTTGACTCCCAAACAAATGATACTTTAACGAAAACCCCCAAAACAAAACGAGTTTAAGCTGGTTTTCAATACATTGTTGAAACTTAAGTGCAGTCCTTTAATGAAAGAAAACTTAAAATTTAGGAGTTCTTTATCATAGGAATGGGTTTTTGCTAGTTTAAAGCTCTCTTCTGATTCAAAAATGTGAATAAAATTTTTAAAAAATTTGTTAAAACAACAAAAACTTGTATTAACAAGAAACAAAAACTCTACTTATATATGTGAACAAAAAAAATAATGTGAGTATGTGAAATCAGAAATTAGTCTATACGTCACAACATTCTGGCAACTTTTAGAATTAAAAAAAAAAAAGCAAGAAAAATACATAACTTAAAAATAATCGATGATCGAGTAT
>ERZ794949.217-NODE-217-length-21164-cov-2.468757_pt1 | contig 21164 bp, 21 predicted proteins | sample MGYA00511363_ERZ794949 | MGnify/ENA primary metagenome ERZ794949 (study PRJEB30137, sample SAMN04331402) | food metagenome | isolation source: T1 must sample point D1 replicate B | place: Australia: South Australia ...
AGGCAGACGCTGCGCCTCGCGCACGTGCGAGAAGAGAGTCTGGGGGGACGCACCGGCGAGGTAGACGAGGAAGAGCGGGAGCATGTATCGCACAGCGAGCGGGCGCGCAAGCGCAATCTTCTCCCTCGTCGTCAAGCTCGGCAGCGCCGCATCTGCTTGCTCGAGGAGCGCCTCGTCGGCCAAGTCATCGTCCTCGTCGAGATCGTCGACGTCCGTGTCGCCATCGCCTCGTCGAAGCGGCGCATAGGGCGAGGAGGAGCCGACGGAGAAGGGTGTCCCGGGTGCGAGGGCGGAGAGCGGCGGTAGGAGGAGGAAGAAGCTCGCGGCCATGCAGAGCGGGAGGACCTGTGGAGCAGGTCGACAGCCCATCAGCTTCGGCCTGGACGAGGGCTGCGACTCGGGGAGAAGAAACATCCGACGCACCATACAGACCCCGAGGCCACCTCGCACGCCCAACCCTCGCACGATCCACCACAGACCGGCGCCGCCGATACCCGCCGCGCCCGTCCCGCTCGCGAACCACCCGACTGCGATCCCTCCCAGGTCGGCGCTCTTGCCCTCGCCGGCACCTTGTCCGTCCAAGCCTGCTTGTCCTCGCGACGGGTCGAGCGAGCCGTAGACGGTGGCGAGCTGGAGGAAGGTCATCTCGCCAAGGCCGGACGAGAACGAGGCGACGGCGATGCCGAAGAGGCGCGGGGCGAGGCCGGTCGATGCAGCGACGACCTGCGTACACGCAGCGAATTGGGTCAGCCATGAGCGCAGGGCCTTTCGGCGCAGGGCGTTCGAGGAGAGGGAGAGGGAGCGTACGAGGATGCCGCTGAAGCTGAGCGCCGTGCACCAGCCGACTCGCCGGGCGTACCTCGCGGGCCCGGGCACAAAGTACGGCCAGCCGACCTTGACGAGGAGGGCCGGTGCGATGTTGACGAAGAGGATGAGGCCCTGTGCGCAGCCGCGGCAGAGTTCAGCCGCGCTCGCGTCGGGGAGGGGGACAGTGGGGGAGGTCGAAGGAGCAGGGGACACACCTTGGGCGTGGAAGCCTTGTCGACCAGGTCCAGAGCAGCACTCAGAATGACGACATAGATCTGCGCAGCGTGCACAGGCAAGAGGGCAGGGAGGGGGAAGAGAGTCAGCTCGACCGGCTGATGGAGAGGTGAGCCGCTTCGCACTCGCTCTGAGCGGGAGGGAGCCACGCACGATGTTGTTCAGCGTCCCAAAGAGGAAGAAGGCGAGGGCGAACGTCCAGCGAACGCGCAAAGGCGACGAGGACGGCGATGGTCGGTGCATGGGCGAGGGCGGATAGGCGTGGGGCATGCACGGCCCAGGGCGCGGGTCGGGCAGGCGCTTCTCGTGTGCGATGCGCAGCTGTGCGAGGCGGTGCAGGCTTGCTCCAGAGGTGCGGGCGACGGAGGCCGGCAGCGAGGCTCGACTCGCCGTGCGAGGGACGAGGTGGGGAAGCGCTCTCTCAGCTCATGCCTCTTTGCCAGCAGTCGCTGCATGGCCGACATGAGCGTTGCTCTCTCTCGAAAGCGCGCAGAGTCAAGAGCCGTCAAAGGAACGTCTATTCACAAGCTCCTCCTCCTGCTCAGCGACCCGACTCTTCGGTCGCGGTCCTTGTCCTCGTCGCTGCTCTACAGCTTGCGCTGCCATTTGAGCGCCTTGCCCTCGTCGTTCCAGTTGACAAAGTCGCCGCTCAGGTCGCGAGGGGCGTCGAGCGCGAGGCCGGCGAGGACGCCGCCCGGCTCGTGCGGCGGGAGGAGCTCGCCGCGCTCGTGCAGGCCGGTGAAGCGGGCGTGGTCGGTCGGCGACATGTGCGCTGCACCTGCGAGCGAAAAAGGATGCATCAGAGGTAGCGCAAAGGTCAGCGGCGGCGCGACGAGGGCGAGCCTTCGCCGGTTGAGCGGTCAAGGGGAACGAGCACGTACCGAGCTCACGGATCTTCTGCTGCATGACCGTGTCGGGCGTGCCAGGCCGGACGGCGACGGTGACGATGTCGGGCTCCTCGCTGCCGAGGGTGCGCCCGAGCGAGTTCATGGCGGCCTTCGAGGCGCTACGGGCGAGGAGGAACGACGACGGCACGGTCAGCTGGCGCGAGACGACGTTGCAGACTCGACAGCGAGTAAGTGGTGCACTTGGGACGCACTTGTAGGCCGACCAGCCCGTCGTGCCGCCGGTCGCGGCGCCCGAGCTGACGAGGATGACCCTGCCGGCCGGCTCGCCCTCGGCGAGGCCGTCCTTGCCGTCGCGGGTGCGCAGATGCGGGATGGCGTGGGCGAGGATGGCGACGAGCGAGAAGAAGTTGACGTCGAAGAGCTGCTTGAGCTCGTCGAGCCGCGGGCCCGAGAGGGACGAGACGGCGCCGAGCGGGTGGAGCGTGCCGGCGTTGACTGCGAGGGTCCTGAACGTGAGGACGCCTGGAGCGAACAAGATGGTCGAGCGAGACGGGACGCACGGATGAGAGCATCGAGACGACCAAAGGACTGGAGCGCGACGTCGACGGCGGCCTGTCGGGGCAACCGGGTCAGCACGAGGGAGCGGGACGACGAGGGCGAAGGAGGGCGACGGACCTTGTTGTCGTCCTCGACCGAGACGTCGCCCTTGCTGATGATGAGCGCGCCCTGGTACTTGCCGGCGAGCGCTGTGAGCTCTGGCGTCTCGGAGCGCTGGAGGGTGACGACGTTGCAGCCCTCGTTCAGGAGGACCTCGCTGCGGGCGGGCGGGCGCGGTAGAGTCAGCTCGACGCGCATGCGGACAGTTCCAGCGTCGACGGGGCTCACAGAGTGGCGAGTCCGAGTCCGGCAGAGCCGCCTGCGAGTTGAGAGAGCGAGCGAGGGTCGGCCGGCACGAGGCGGGGTGGGGGAGGAGGGGAGCGAGGTGAGCGAGAGCACCTGGGACGGCGGGACGAGGACGGGGACGCGCCTGTGAGGAGGACGGTGCGAGCTGGCGAGACGCTCATGGCTCCTGGCGTGGTGCGAGAGCGAGGGCGGCCGTCATCAGCTGGGCCGTCGTCTCCGCCTCGTCTCTCTCGAGCTCGTCAGAGAGCGGAAGCTCCGCACGGGCGAAGCGGACAAGGACGGGGTGTCGCCGAGCGAACAGAGGACCCACTTTGACCAACCGAGCAGCCCGGTGGCCCACAGACCGCGCGCCACTTTCGCGACCAGCGCCGATCAGAGCCTCTCACCGGCCCCACCTCGAGTCGCGCAGGAAGCGACAGCGCTGCTCGCGTTCCTGAGTCGGCAGGCGCAGCTGGCGGGCTTTCATCGCGCAGATCTGAGTCGCCGGCGAACTTTGTAACTCCAGGCGCGCGCGCTCAGGAACGGGGGCCGCGCAGGCTCGTGCGCACAGAGAGCGCTGCGGACTGGGTCCACGGCTTTGCGAGAGGCAGAAGTACTGCGGAGCGAAAACAATGCTTCGCCGCTGTTCCAGCGGGAGGAGATAGAGCCTGGCAGGTGGGAGGAGGCTCGAGCGCGAGAAAGACGCCGCGCCCAACCGGGCAACAGTGCGCGGGCTCCAATTGACAGGAATTAGCGTGAGCTGGGGTTGGCCACGAGTGATTGGCAGGGTCACTCGTTCTCCAGATGGAGGCTCAGGGCACAAAATGGTGTGCCGAGGAGGGAAGAGCAAGCTGGCACACACGGCGTGAATGCGCTCGAGCGGACGCTCGCCCGCGCTCGTCAGCCAGCTGGAGAGGCTGGGCTTGGTTCGACCTGCGAGCCACTGCGTGTGGGACCGCGCATGCCCCCCGACCGACCAGGCTCGAGACCTGCAGCCACGACGAGCGCGCCGCAAAGGCTCCCACCCGTCGCCTCCGCCGCCGCCGCCTGGCAGCCGTCGGCCGCCGCGACCTCGACCAGCTCGTCCTTCCCTCCTCCTCCGCTCTCGACCTCGTCTGCAGGCCGCCGGTACTCGCGGGCGACGTTCGCCAGCCCGCACTCGGCCCAGCAGCACCAGCCGCACGCCGCCGCGAGCAGCCAGGCGCAGCATCTCGCCTCGTCCTCGCACGATCTCCCCCACCCGCTCCTCGCGCCAGCACCCACCATGAGCGGCACCCACCAGCAGCACCACCCCCACCAGCAGCACGAGCAGCACCACCACCACCACCAGCAGCAGCACCAGCAGCAGCAGTACCCCTCGCCCTCGCCTCACCCTCCACTCCACATCGACACGGGCGCACGCCAGCACCACCAGCACTGGCAGGACGACGGGCGGCGCAAGTCGATCAAGCTCGCCAACGGCACCGACGCCGACGGCGGCGGCGCCATGTCGCTCCCCCTCTCGCAGTGGCAGTGGCCCGGCGCGCAGCAGCAGGGCGGCGACGGGCGTCGCCTTTCAGCGTTCGGCGACCACCATGGCGGCGGGTTCGACCACCAACAGCCGCAGCAGCACGCGCATGGCCACGACGGCTCGTCGGGCTCGACCATGCTCCCGTCGCCCGTCGGCACGAGCGCGCTCAACTCGTCGGCGTGGCCGCCGCCCGCCGCCCACCTGTCGCACTTCTACCCGGGCCTCCCGAACCCGTTCGCGACGCCGAGCAGCGGTGCCTCGGCGCCCGGGTCGAGCGGCGGCGGCGGCGACGGTACCCGGCCAGGGTCGGCGTCGGCGGCGGCGGCGGCAGCAGCAGCTTCGGCGTACCCGACGCCGTACACGACGTACACGGGCCTGCCGCCGACGAGCTCGGGGCTCCCGCCGAGCTACGCCCCGTACGGCGGCTCGAGCGGCGGCGTGTCGGCGGCGGCGTACCTCCCCTACAAGCCGACGAGCACCGCGGCCTTCCCGCCGCACGCCTACACCCCGATGTTCTCGCACTCGACCTCGCCCGCCTCTGCAGCCTTCGCATCGACGTCGTCCTCGCTCTCGCACCCGCAGTCGCTCGTCTCGCCGCACTCGTCCGCCTACCCTCAGCAGCACCAGCACCAGCAGCAACAGCAGCAACACGCCTACGCCTCGTACCTCCCGAGCCCCGGCCCCCCCCTCCCTCCGACCTCGACCATCCCTCCTCACGTCACGCTCGGCTACCCGAGCGGCGGCCTCGTCGGCGCAGCAAGCACGGGCGACTCGCCCACCTCGCCGACGTTCCCGATCGACGCCTCGACGCCGTACATCCCGCCCGACCCGACGGCGCCGACCCCTCCCTGCGTCCTCACCGCCGCCGCCAACCGCGACAAGCTCGGGCCGATCGACCTCACGGGCCACTCGCGCACCGACGACGTGTCGGCGCGCCGCCCTTCGACAGCGCAGAGCTCACGCCGCGCCGTCGACCTCGTCTACGAGTGCCAGAACTGCCGCCGCAAGATCGGGCGGCTCACGCTCCGCGGCGGCGCCGTCGACAAGCCGGCGGGCGACTCGCCGGCCAAGTACCTCGGCGTCTTCTACTGCACCCAGTGCGTCGAGCCGCCGCCCGGGTCGGCCAACGGCATGCGGCCCGACGGCCTCAACGGCGGCACGATGGCCTACGCGACCGAGGCGACGTACCACGACACGATGACGGCCGCCGTCGACCGCTTCCAGGGCATCGACCCCAAGCTCGGCGACTCGAGGCCGCCGCCGGCGCCGCCGGGCAAGGTGCGCTCGGGCTTCACGGCGCAGTCGCAGCTCGGCGGGACGAGCACGGTCATGGGCGGCGGCGGCGGTGGGGGAGGCGCGCAGGGGAGCAAGAAGCGGCGCGCGAGCGTCGTTGAGGAGAGCGAGGGCCTGCTCGCGTGCGACGTGTGCCGCAGGGACCTCGCGACCGGGTCGCTCCAGCTCGCCGCGACGGGCGAGCCCGTCGGCGCGACGATCGAGGTCCTGTGCGCGCACTGCGAGTCGAGGTACACGCGCTGCTCGGACTGCGGCGGCGGTGGAGGGTCCAAGGGGTGCGTCCTCTTCCTCCTCTTGCGCGCTCTCTCTTCTCGAGGCGGCCGTTGCTGACCCTCCTGCCTCTCCTCGCTCGCAGTGTCGGTCGATGGAGGTGCACGCAGCTCTTTCCGCCCGGGCGACGGACGTGCATGCTGCTGCACACGCGCGTCGGGACCGTCAACGAGATGGACTAGTGCGTTCCTCTTCCTCTCGCTCGTCCCTCTCCCTCGCAGGCTCGCGCTGACCCTTCCCTCTCTTCTTGCACCCCTCGCAGCGACGTCTGGCCTTTATCCACAATCGCCAACGCGCAGAAGCCCGAGCTCATCGAGCTGTGCAAGGACCTCTACTACACCAACCTCCTCGGCACGCTCGGCGTCCCCGACATGCTCGAGTCGGTGTGCCCGATCGCGCGCAGCTTCACCGAGGTCGAGAAGCTCTGCGTCGACTCGTGGACGACATACGAGCCCTTCATGACGGACGACGTCGAGGCGACGGCCGGCTCTCGACGGTGCGTCCCCTTCCCCTCCTCCTTCTCGCTTCCTCTGCGCCGAGCTCGTCCCTGACGTCGACCTTCCTGCTCGCAGCTACGTCGCCTTGCGCTGGGTGCGCCCCTCGTCGCGCAAGAAGCGCAACAAGAAGGGCTCAAGCGGCAACACGGCCGAGGTCGGGACCCAGTCGAGCCCCGAGGAGCACAAGATGCCGCTTCCCGCCAGCCCGCTCACCGACAGCCCGCGAGGTGACGTGCCGCTCATCCGCGAGGGCAAGGTCTTGACGGGCTTCATCCTCGCCGAGCTCGATGTGCGTCCCCCTCTCCCTCTTCCCCCTCCTCGTCTCGGCGACTCGAGCTGACCTCGCTCTCTGTCTCGTGCTCGCAGGTCAACCTCGGCAACCTACACGTCGCGCTCACGCTCCCCACCGGCGCCGGCGAGTCGTACGACGCCTCGACGAGGCTCATGCAGACGCGCGTGCACGAGGACCTCGCCGCGACCAACGCGCACCGCACCGCCATGCAGCTGCCGAGGTACCCTCCTTTGACGACCGCCTGGACGATGCGTGCGTCCTCGTTACTCTCGCTCTCGACGGTCGGCGGCGCAGAGCTGACTCGGCCCGACTGCGCGCAGACATGACCAAGCGCGACAGCCGCATCATGAGCCGGCTCGAGACCCGCCGCGGCTTCATCCCTCTCGAAGACTGTGCGTGCTCTCACTCCTCCTCATTTCGATGTCGCAGTCCCTGACGTGCTCGCCCTCCCGCTCGCAGTCCTCGTCAAGTTCCCCGAGTCGGACCCGAAGAACTTCCCGCCGCACCGCGCCGCCTACCTGCCGCCTGAATGTGCGTCCCCTCCTCACCTACTCTCTGCTGCATTGACGAGGAGGCATGCTGACCCTGCGTTCCTTTCCCTCGTGCAGTCTTGCGCGGCTGGCAGGTCTACGCCAAGCGCCTCACGGCCGACGACCTTCCTCCCTCCAACTCGGGCTCGTTCTCGTCGACGTCGTCGGCGGGCCAGCCAAGCATGGGCAGCTCGACGTCGAGCTTTGCGCGCATGCCTGCGGGCGGGCGCCGGGCGTCGATGCGCTGAGAAGGCGCTCGTCGGCGTCAACGTTCTCGACCTCGCACCTGCTCCTGCATCCTCTCCTCGAGCACTCGCATCGGCAGCAGCTCGCAGGCTGTCCTCTCTGTACTACTTGTCCCCCCTCTCCCTCTAGCTTTTATTTTGTTCGGGTCGAGTTGGTCCACTCGTTTGGCATACCCCTCCCGCCCCTCTCTCTCTCTCTCCTGCAGCGCCGTCCGTGTGTGCGTTTGCCTCTTCGACCCACTGTAGCGCGCTTCGTGAGAATGAGCTCTGTGCGCTGTCGCAACCGTCGTTCCTCGAGAGCTTGCTCGGTGCAGCTCGACCTCGAGCGCGAGAGCCAGGTCGAGGCTCGATGCCCCCTCTCAGTCTCTGCGGCGAGGAGCGCGCTCCTCGGTGACATCTTCCTGAAGAATAGATGCTCAGGCTGCTATGTACAAGAGCCGCTGCGGGCCATTTCCGAGCCTCGACTTGACCTTCTCAAGTTGAACTCGGCCCCTCTCGCTCGCGACTCTTGCCTCACGACCGCACCTTCGCTCGAGTCGAGCCTCTCTCCATGACGGCTGCTCGTGAGTGAAGCTCCGGCGATGCTCAAAGGCGCCCGCACCTCGCAGCCGCCGCTCCCTCGCTTGCTCGCCGCACGGACCCTTCGCCGCACCCTCCTGCCCACCTCTCGCTTCCGGGCCGGCGGGCGCGGCCTGAGTACATGCGTTCTCGGCTGAGCTGAGTGAGCGTCTCGTCACCAACTTCCTTTTCGAGGGCGCGGCGCAGGACTCCGCGGTGGGGGCTTCAGCGGCGCTGAAGCTGGCGCCGCCTCCACCTCGTCGTTGACGGCTCCCCCTGCCACGCGCTCGTCTCTCCTTCCCTCACACCGCTCACACGCACCCGCTCAAGCTCCGCAGTGAGTCCTCGCTGCATCTGTCGCGGCTTCAAGCCTGCAGCGCCTCGCCGACGGCGCCGTCCGGCCGATCTCGGACACCCTGGCTGACCCTCTCTCGTTCTCGCAGCTCCTACTCACGCACTAGACACCAAGCTCCGTCAAGATGGCCCAGTTCACCCTCTACAGTCACGTCGGCGGCAGTGAGTCGCACCTTCCCCTCCTCGGTCCCTCCTCCTCCTCCTTCGTCGAGCGTTCTCGAGCGGTCCCGCAGGCTGCGGCTTTCTTCCAGCCCCCTGAGCGTGCGCAACGAGCTGACGCTTCATCGCAGCGAACGGCCACACCGTCGCGTTCATCCTCAAGGCGCTCGGCCTCTCGTACGAGACCAAGTGGCTCGACTTCTCCAAGGGCGAGCAGAAGAGCGAGGAGTTCCTGTCCATGAACAAAAACGGCCGCATCCCCTTGTAAGTCTACTGCTCGTCCTGCACTCATGAGGAAGAGCTCGGAGCTGACCCGGGTCGCCCGCAGGCTCGTCGACCACGAGAACAAGGACTTCAAGGTCTGGGAGTCCAAGGCGTGCATGAAGTACCTCGTGTCCAAGTGTGCGTTCTCCACACTCTTTCGTTCACACTCCGCGGACATCTGCTGACCCCCCTCGGACGCGCAGACGACAAGGACAACACGCTCGGCGTCGGTTCGTCCCCGGAGGAGCAGGCCATCCTCGACCAGTGGCTCTTCTTCCAGGTGTGCCCCTTTTCTCTCTGCTCATCTCAGTAGCCGCAGCTGACATCATTGCGTGCAGGCGTCGGGTCAGGGCCCGTACTTTGGCCAGGCCGCCCACTTCAAGATGTGCGTTTCCCCTTCCGACCCAGGTCGACGCTGGATTTCGCTCGAGATAGGCTGACACCCTTCTCTCCCTCTCCCTCCCTACAAACTTCTCACACGCAGGTTCGCCCCGGAGAAGATCCCGTACGGCATCGAGCGCTACAGCAAGGAGGTCGAGCGCGTCTTTGGCGTGCTCGAGTCGGTCCTCTCGAAGCAGGAGTACCTCTGCTCGAACAAGCTCACCATCGCCGACCTCTCTTTTGTCACTTGGTACGTTCTGCTCCGCTTTGACGACCGGCGCAACCTAAGCTAACCCTTCACGGCGCGCGCAGGACCAACTTTGGCCTCCACGCTCTCCTGCCGGAGGGCGTCAACGGCCCGGAGAAGTTCCCGGCCGTCAACGCGTGGCACACCAAGCTAACGGCGCTGCCGTACGTCGCCGAGGTGCTCAAGGAGCGCGAGGAGCTCATGAAGCAGCAGTAGAGCCGCGAGGAAGGCGCGGTCGAGCCGCTCGTGCAAAGAGAAGTAACACGCCTACGTTTTGGCTCGGCGCCGCGTCCCGGGCGACGAGAGACGCCTGCTTGAGCTGTGCGAGGTAGAGAGAGCACGCAGGTGAGCGTCGTCGAGCGAGCGAGCGAGAGCGCGGATCCCGCTGAGCGCAGTCGGCTTCCCGGGCGATTTTCCGGGCTCGCTCATTTCTGGCGCTCTCGGTCTTGCGAGCGGCTCGGTGTCAATACGACAGCATAGTCGAGCGCTTGCAAATACTCGCAAGCCCAAAGGGGGCGAGGACGGCTCAGTCGGCGCCGCAGGAACATCGGCAGGCGCGGCCGCCGAGCCGGAGCGAGGTGAGCTCCCCTCTCCGCTCCCTCCCTCGCTCTCAACCCCTCTTGCTACACACACGCTCACAGCCAAGCTTCGCAGCAGGTGCATTCAGTCCGCCTGCGCCCCTTCAAGGTCCATGCTGACCTCTCCACACCCTCCTCCCTCTTCCCCCACCTCTCATCTGCGATCCCACCTCGCGCTTCGACTACAGCAGCTACCACCGCGCAGACTCTACCGGCACCACCCCACACGTACTACACATCATGTCGGAGCAGCTCTTCTCGGTCAAGGGCAAGGTCGTCGTCGTCACGGGCGGCGGCAAGGGCGTCGGCTGGGGAGTGCGTCCACCCTCCCGTCCGGTCTGTCTCGCAGCAGTGCTCCCGTAAACTGACTCGTGCCCGTCTTCAGATCACCAACGGCTACCTCAAGGGCGGCGCCTCCCGCGTCTACATCGCGTCGCGCGACGAGAAGGCGCTCAAGCAGTCGGCCGACGAGTTCAACAAGCAGGGCTACGAGGGCAAGTGCATCCCGCTCGTCGCCAACCTCGCCACGTTCGAGGGCGTTACCAAGCTCGCTGAGGAGCTCGAGAAGAGGGAGAAGCGTGCGTCGAGCCTTTCCCCTCCTCGTCGTCCTGCTGCATTCGCGGCTCTCGCTATCGAGCGTCTTATGAGGAGGGCTGACGCGACGGCTCCTACAGACATCAACGTCCTCGTCAACAACTCGGGCAACAACTGGGGCGCGCCGTGCGTCTTCTCTCGCCTCGCTCGACCTGCTCGTGCCCGCCGGCGACACGATCTGCATCGTGCGCTTCGGTTCCATGATTTAAGGCTGACTCCTGCTCCTCTCCTCCTCGATGCAGCTACGACGAGTTCCCGGACGCAGCATGGGGTACGTCCTGTCTCTCGACCGGTTGCAGCTCGACGAGCTCTCAGCTGATCGTCGTCATCTCCTGCTCGCAGACCGTGTCCTCACGCTCAACGTCCAGCGCGTCTTCACCCTCACCCAGAAGCTCACGCCGCTCCTCGAGAAGAGCCGCGGCAGCGCCGAGGGCCCTTGGGCTGACCCGGGTCCGTTCCTCTTTTCCTCGACCCGCTCGCCTTCGAGCACCGCACTGACCCTCTCTCGCCCTCCCTGCTCGCAGCCCGTGTCATCATGATCGGCTCGGTCGACGGCGTCCGTGTGCCCTCGCTCGAGACGTTCTCGTACTCGGCGTCCAAGGCGGCGCTGCACCAGCTCACGCGCGTCCTCGCTTTCCACCTCGGCAAGCGCGGCATCACCGTCAACGCTCTTGCGTGCGGTGCGTCAGCCTGCCTCCCTTTCTTTTCGTCTTTATCGCTGGACTCATGAGCTGACGCCTTGGCGTGCGTGCTCTCGCAGGTCCATTTGAGTCGAAGAGTGCGTCGGTCTCTTCGTCCTCGTCTCGTCCCTCGTCACCGTGCCCTCACTGACTCCCTCGACCCTCCTCTCCTTCCTCCCTCGCAGTGATGGCCGCGACGCTCGCCGCCGCCAAGGACAGCATCGTCGAGGGCGTCCCCCTCGCCCGCATCGGCGAGCCGGACGACGTCGGCGGCACGTGCGTCTTCCTCAGCTCGAAGGCCGGCAGCTACATCAACGGGTCCGTCTCGTCTCTCTCCCTCCTCGAGCACCTTTTGTTGAGAAGCAGCCGCTGACTCGAGCCTTCTGCAGCGCGATCATCCCGCTCGACGGTGGCTCGCTCGTGGTCGCCAAGCTCTAGAGCGAGTTCTCTTCATCCCTTCCTCTCGAGCAATGTCAATGTCGTGCCCTATCTAGCTCTTCGTCCGGGCTCTAGTCAAGCGCAGAGAGAGAGAGAGAGAGAGAGAGAGTGAGTGAGTGAGAAAGAGAGAGAGAGGGGCCGCTCTGCTTCGGCGCTATCGGCGGGCCTGCTTTGACCTCGCTCGACTCGGCTCTCAGCTCTCCTCGCCTTTTTGCAACAGCCCGCTCCTTCTGCGACGCTCGTAAGCACGACAGGTTGCTGGGAATACAGGCTGCAAAGGCAGGGCTCGCCAAAATAAAGTCTACGCTGCGCAAAGTCACCAAACGACCGCCTCCTCGCTCAGCATGAGGTTGCACGCTTCCCACCTGTGCGCGCCGCCCGTCCCGGGCCGGCCGAGGCGCGAGCGCACGACCTCCCTCGCGGCGTCGCAGAGCGCGGCGGGCCCGCACGTGACGACGAGGAGCTCGTCGGGGTCGTGCTCGGCGGTCGGGGCCTGAGCGTCGATGTGCGCGCCGATGTCGGGACGGCGGCCGTCGCTGTGGACGGCGATGCGGAGGAACGATGGAGGCAGAGCGAGCGAGTCGAGAGAAGCGAGTGCGGGCGAGGCGGACGAGGAGGAAGTGGTGACGTAGAGGTGGAAGTCGAGGAAGGCAGGAGAGGAGTGGTTGCTGTGAGTCGACTCAAGCTGCCGCTGCCGGAACGAGGGCGAGGCGTAGAAGAGACGATGCAGACGATGTAGGTACGGTACGAGGAGGGCGACAGTCTCTGCGAGCGAGTGAGCGAGAGAGGAGAGGCGTCAGGCGGGTTCACCTCGAGCGCTCGACCAGTGGAACGAGACGCACCTGCCTCGCGCACCGACCACACGATAGCCACCCTCTCGCACATCGTCTCGCCCCCCTGCTGCAGGAGCTTGAGCCCGAGGTCGGCGAGCTGGCTCGTGACCATGGCGATGCCGCTCCCGCCGGCGACGAGCAGCGCCTGTCGAGCGATCGCGCACGGGCGCGAGGAGCGCGCTGCGCCGTACGGACCCTCGACGATGATGCGCAGCGGCGCTCGAGCTGGGCCGGGGCGGTCGCCCTCCTCGTCGTCGTCGCGCTCGGCGAGAACGAGCGGTCGGTCGGCGGCCGAGGAGGGAACGGCTGAAAGAGGAACGGCGAGCGAGTCGACGAGCGCCTGCGTGAAGCCCGAGTACCGCTTGACGAGGAGCTCGAAGCCGTCGGGCGACGCCTCCTCGTCGAACGGGTCCGTGCGCGGCGGCTCGACCGCGACGACGTGAGCCCGACCGGCGGCGTGCGAGAGCGTGTCGAGGTGCGTCGACTTGCCCTGCGCCGACCCGCTCGCGCAGCTACTCGGCGTCGACGGCGCGCTGTCGTCGTCGAGGTCGTCGTCGAGGTGCTCGGGCACGTGGAGCGGCCAGCTGATCGAGAAGGGGTGGCTCTCCCACAGGCGGTGCCCGGCCGAGTAGCACGAGATGTAGACGAACGAGCCCGGGCCGCCTCGTGAGAAGGACCAGGGCGACGGCGGGTGGATCCGCAGGCGCACATAGTCGTTCGACCCGCCGAAAAGAACGCCATCAGCGCCGAGCTGTCGTCCCGCCGACGAGGTTGGCGGCCGCCCTCGACGCAGCACTCGGCCGAGGCTCGTGTTGTGCCACAGGACGAGTGCTCGTCGTGCGCCGCGGTCGAAGCCCCACAGGGCGAGCGTGAGGTAGCACGGCTGGAGGTGGCTCGCGCCGCGGCTACCGAGCAGGAAGACGTGGAAGTAGGCGCCGACGAGCCAGGCGACGGCGGCGACGATATCTGCACGTGCTCTGAGTCAGTCTCTCGAGAGCGGGTGCGACGATGAGAGTATGGGTGCGACGGCGAGGACAAGGGACGCACGGACGACGAGGAAAATTTCATAAGCGTGTTGCCGAATCCGCCGCCATGCGCCGAAGCAGAGTACCCAGCCGCCGAAGAAGGCCTGCAGGATCAAAAAAGAGAGCATGTCAGGCCAGGCGAAGGAAGAGGGTCTAGAGCGGGAGGATGTGGAGGAAGATGACTTACGAGCCATCCGACGACGAGGAAGGCGCGCTCGATCAACGACCAGAACGACCAGTCGTGCGCCTCGAGGTGGATGTAAGAGTAGCCAAGCACTGCGCGCATGCAGAGCGAGTGAGCTCCTCGCACAGGGCGAACCAGGGGGGGAGCAGGGACGGACCGTGCGCGGTCGCGTTGGCGAAGGTCACCCGGGCGACCCAGCGGTGGTAGAGCTGCAGGGTCCCAAAGTCGACGCCGGCGACCCACGAGATCGGCGAGTTGCGGGCGGCGAGGAGGAAGACGAGCGGCGTCGAGCCGAGGGCGAGGACCCCAGCGCGATCCGAAAGGTGGCGGACGTAGGGCGCGAGGGGGCCGTCCTCCTGCGAGTAGCTGCACGTTGGGCACGTCAGCTGAGCTCCATAATCATTGAGAGAGTGAGAGGAGGACGCACAAGCCGTTCGGTTCCGGAATGTCGTAGCCGCAGAAAAGGACGAACAAGTTGGCGACGACGTAAAGCGCGACGAGGAGGGCGTGCGGCCGCAGCGGCACTTGGACCGTCGTCCACGCGCTCCATCTTGATCTCGAGAGGACCGGGCGAGCGGCGAGAGCGCTCGCGCCGACGAGTGGAGCGAGCGAGTAGTGCTTGACGAACGACGTGTGCGCTCGCCGGAGCGGGCGCGGGAGCTGGCGGATGTTGGCGGGCGTGACGAGGCGCGTGACGAGGCCGAAGAGGACGAGGAAGGCGATGCACTTCCACAGGAAGGTACTGCAGGAAGGAGAGATGGGTCAGCTGCGCGTTCCTCGCGGGTGAGGAGGAGCGACGCACTTGGCCCACCGTGCCGCGCTGAAGCTGTTCCAGAGGAAGGCGATGTACGAGCGGATCATGAGAGCTCGGTGCTCGGGACTGTAGGAGCGTCCAGCGGGTTCAGCTCAACTCGACGGCGGACAGCGAGGGGGAGGAGGAGGGGAAGCTGGACGCACTCTGGGTCGTCGCCGAGCGAGCGCAGGAAGCGCTCGCTCACATGCCAGCTCGCAGGCAGTGCCAGTGCCTCGTCGACCGTGCTTGGCCAGGGCTGTGGCCGTGCTGGCCAGGGCGGCATGTTGCCGAGCGCGAGGAGCGAGCGACCGAGCGGGCGGACCGAGTCGACTTGCGCGGCCGTGTCGAGGGTGGTGCGTGTAGAGTAGAGTGCTGCTGAGCGGTTCGAGGTCTCACCAGAGGCCGCGAGGCGATGAGCGAGGAGAGCGAGAGCGTCAAAGCCGCTCCTCCTCCTCACCCGCGATCTTATCCGGGCGGCTGATCGGGTCTCGCCTTTTCCTCGAACGCACAGAAGGAGAGCTAGTTACAGCAGTGTTGCACACACGCCAAAGTGCGTCCTCGGGTCTCTCCTCTTGTCGCAGCGACCAGAACGCGCAGGAGAGCTACAGCAGTGTTGCAACACGCCAAGATGCGTCCTCGTGTACATCCAACAGCAGCAATGCTATCTAAGGGCCCAAAAGATGACCTATCCCAGGCTCCACTCTGAACTGAGCTCCTCGAAGCTCGTGAACCTGCGGAACGCGAGAGAGGGAGAGAGAGAAGGAGAGGGGGAGGGAGAGAGGAAGCCGCGCGCGCGCACGTCAGCGAGCCCGTCGACGACGAGGACGAGAGCGAGGGAGAGAGAGAGAGAGGGCGACGTACACGGTGGGCGAGGTGCAGTCGACCTTGACGTGCGACTTCTTGCTCATGAGGCCCATCACGTCCGGGTTGAACTTGGGGAAGATGGTGACGGTCGCGTTGGGCTTGGCCATCATGAACGACGCGAGCTTGCCCTGCAGGTGGGGAGAAAGCGAGAGTCAGCCGGGCTGAGCGTCGTTGGCGCGAGGGGAGCTCGAGGAGGGGGGGCGAGAGGGAGGAGGGAGCGCACAAAGCCCGAGTCCTGCGCGCGCAGAGAAAGGTCGTGTCAGCCCAGCACTCGAGCACGAGCTAGAGCAGATGTAGATAGAGAGAGACGCACCTGGGTCGCGACGAGCATGTCGGCCTTTGCGAGGATCCAGTCCTCGACGACGGCCGTCATGACGCCGTCGACGTGCCCGCTCTTCTGGTGCACGTGCTGCGGCACCATGTCGGTCGTGACGAGCTTGTTGCCGAGCACGCGCTGCGCGTCCTGCTTGAGGTACGCGCTGTCGGTGACGAGGTAGAAGACGACGCGCTGGTCCTTGCGCGCGTACGTCTCGCCGAGCTCGCGCGCGCAGCGGAAGAAGGACACGTGCCGCTTGACTGCGAGCAGGTGCGAGGCGCAGGAGTCAGCTCGAGGCGAGACATGGAAGCGCAGGAGAGGGAGAGCTACGCACCCGTGTTGACCTTGTCGTACTCGGGGTCGCGCATGCTCTGGTCGCCCGTGCGCACGTGGATGCCGACCGAGAAGACGGTCGGGAGCGCGAGCACCGACGTGTACTGCGTGATGAGGTCGAGCGCGGGCGGCTTGGGCTTGAACAGGTACTGGCTGATGCAGGCAAAGGCCGTCGTCGGCTGCAGGCCGAGGCGCTCGATGCTCTTCTGCAGGTGCTTGTACTTGAACGAGCGATAGATCATGCCGCGGTTGGTGTACATCTGCGCACGAGGGTGAGGTGAGTCAGCAATGGAGCGAGAGAGAGAGAGGGGTCCGAGCGCGCGAGAGAAAGGGCGGGCGCACCTTGATCCAGGGCGACTGGTAGGCCAGGTCTCGCCGCTCGAAGCCCGGCGTCGGCTTGCGCCCGAGCTTGGGGTTCCAGCTGACCGTGCCGAACGTCGCGTCGACGCTGAGTCGGTCAAAGTGGATGATGTCGAGGTCGGCGGCGGACGCTGCGAGGCGCTTCGGCCCGAGGACCGGGTGCCGGTCGGCCGTGAACGACGAGTGCGACCAGTTGACGTGCGGCGAGTCGAAGATGACGTCGAGGGGCACGGGCGACTGCCACTCGGCGAGGAACTGGAGGGAGAGAGCGAGTCAGCAGCTGCGAGAGAGGAAGAGGGACGAGCGGAGGACGAGGACGTACCGCTCGCTGCGTGATGAGGCCGAAGAAGAAGGTCGAGGTCATGCCGAGCAATCTGTAGGAGAGGAGGAGACAGGTGAGCAAGCGCGCTCAAGCGAGAGGAGGCGGGCAAGGGAGGGAGAGGGACGAACCGGTCGCCGAGGCCGCCGCAGTTGATGCCTTGCTCGCCTGCGCGTCGAGGGGCAGCAGCATCAGCACCTGCACACTGCGCACGCGGAGAAAGAGAGAGACGCACAGTGGTATGAGATGAACTTAGGATCCCGCTTGCCCTCGAGCATCTGCAGGGAGGAGGAGGACGGAGAGTCAGCTCGGCGGCGCTCCTCCTTCGACGACGACGACGAGCAGCGAGCAAGGACGCACCTCGGCATGCATCGCCTCGTACTTCTCGAGCCAATTGGACCCCTGGCACTTGCCCGCATGGCCCTCCTGCGACTCGACGACGAGCGCCGCCCACTTGTCGCGGCTGCCGCGGTCGAACGTCGGCACGTCGCCGAGCGGTGCGAGCTCGTGCGGCGCGCCGGCACCGAGGCCGACGCCGTGACCGGCCGGGAGCTTGTGCAGGTGCTGTACCCAGCTGCGCAGGGTGCGCTCCTCCTGCGAGCGAGGAGGTGAGGCGAGTCAGCGAGCGCTCGACGACGAGGGACGGGCGAGGGAGCAGAGAGAGTAGACGCACCGGATCGAGCTTGTCGACGAAGCGCTGCAGCGAGGCGTCGGCCGGCGGCGCCTGCCACACGAACGAGCGCCAGTCGTCCTCGTCCTCGGCGTAGTGCTTCTTGCCCTGGGCGAAGAGCTTGGCGAGCTGCTTGGCCGTCGGCACCTTGACCATGGCGTTGGTGAGCTCGGGATCCTCGACCTCGGTCTGCGCCTCGAGGTCGTCGGCCGACAGGACAAAGTTGGCGCCGTACAGGTGGCGGCGGGGCGGGACGCCGGTCGGGAGGAGGCGCTTGTACCGCGACGCGTCCTTCTTCTTCTGGTTGGCCGCCTTCTTCTTGGCGGCGGCGACGGCCTTGTCGACGGCGAGCTGCGCCTTGGCCTCGACCTCGGCGGGGACGGCGACGATGGCCTCGACGACCTTGTCGCCCTTGGGGTGCACCTGCATCGGCCGCGGCTTCTTCTTGTGCTTGACCGACACCTTCTCCATCTCGAGCTGCTCGTTGAGCTCGACCTCGGCGCGCGCCGCCTCCTTCTCGGCCTGCTGCACGACCGCCTCGAGCCCGGCCTGCTCGTCCTCGACCCGCTCGGCCGCCTCGACGACGCCGCCGCCAGGACCCGACGCCGCCTCGTTGCCCGCCGGCTCGGCGACGAACGGCAGCGGTGCGTCCTGCGCAGGCGCGGCGACGGCCGCAGGGGGGTGCGCCGAGCCCGCCCGCTGCCCGTCCTGCCCGGCGACCTTGGCCGCCCGATGCGGCCTCGGCCGCTTCTCCATCTCGGGCGCGCGCACGGCCTCGCGCGGAAGCTCCTGCGCTCCTGCTGCCGCTCGTCGCGGCGCCTGCGACTCGCCCTGCGCCGCAAAGGCGACCGCCGCCCGCTCACCGCCGAGCACGGCGCTCCCTCGCGCCCGCCAGCGCTCGACGTGCTCGCGCGCGTGCTCGACGCCCGTCGCGTGGAGCGCGACGACGAGGGCGGCGAGCATGAGGACGACGAGGGCTCGTCGAGGGGTGCAGGCGCGCCTCGAGGAGGGGCCGTGGCGGGTCGAGGGGTGCGGGCGGAGGAGGGAGGGTGAGCGGGGGACCTCGAGGGGCGGCGAGTCGGGGATCGAGCGCGGTCGGAAGCGCTTGGGGACGAGGGAGGCGAGGAAGGAGGGCCGAGAGGAGGGTGCGCGGCGCGAGGAGGACGAGGTCGAGGAGGCGGCGGCGGAGAAGGACTGGGGGAAGGCCTTGACGCGCAGGAGGGACGGCGACAGGTCGGCGGACGACTCTTCGGACGAGTAGCCGCTCTGCGCGGCGGGCGCGGCGGCGGCGCGGTGCGAGGGCGAGCTGGCCGAGACGCGGATCCGAGGGGGTGACCTCGGGTGCTGCTGCCGGTTCTCGCGCTCGCCGAACGACGACGGGGTCGGGAAGATGCCGAGGACTGCGCCGCCTTGTCGAGGGTGCGGCGCGCTCATGGCGTTGCTGAGGTCGGTGCTGCCGAGTCCGAGTCCGACTCGGCGCGGCGACGACGAGGACGACGGGCCGGCGGCGTCGAGCTTGACCCAGGGCGACGTGTTCATGGCGTAAGAGCTCATCTAGAGGGCGTCTGTCGCGGTGCTGCGCGCCTGCTCGGGCTGTAGTCGGCGGTCGAGGGCGAGGGGGAGATGAGGACGCGGGGCGGCGGGCCGAGACGAGCGCGGGCTGTGTCGGGTCGGTGCAGCGTGCCGGACGTGCAGAAGGTGCACTCGGTGCAGGGCAGCAGGTGCTCGCGGTCGCCTGGTGGTTGTAGGAGCGAGACGAGCGGGTCCAGGGCGGCGAGGAGCGTCGAGGCGCGTCGCCCTCTCACAGATCGACCGCAAGTCCGCAGCCGTTGAACGGTTGAGCACTCTCTCGTGCCCACATGGCGACGACGCGGGCACGCTTCCGACTGAGCCACGCTCTCCCTCGCGGCCTCGCCCGACGAGTGCACGTGAAGCAACAGCGAGATAGAAATGTCCGTCGTCCTCGCAGCCTCCTCCTATGTACACCGCTCCTGCTCCTCCTGAGCACACGCACACACGACCACCACGTCTAGGCGACCCCTCGAACGCGCCGAGCATCTAGAGAGGCTGGGCTCGGCGCGCCGTCCCCCTCCTCCTCGTCGACCGTCACCTCGCCGAGTCGAGCGAGCGCACGCCGGCGCTCAGAGCAGGCCCTTGCACCCGACGACGACGAGCGCGATGATGGCGCACACGACGAGCCCCGAGATGACGATGAGCGTGATGCTGCGCGCGAGAGAGGAGGGAGAGGGAGAGAGGGTCAGCTCGGTAGACCGGCTCGGGCGGCGAGAGCGAGCAGCACGCACCGTTTCCGCCGCAAGCGAGGGTCCTCCTTCTGGCCGACGTAGCCCGTCCTGCGAGGCAGAGAAGCAAAGAGCGGGTCAGCCTCGCGCTCGCCGTCAAGCACCCCAACAAGGAGGAGGAGGAGGAGACGCACCCGCCCAAGTCGAGCACCTCGTGCTTAGTCCCGCGCTCCCTCTTCTGCAGCACATTCGGGTGCGCCGGCGGTCCCGCCGCCCTTGCCCCAGCGCCATACAGCCCGCCGCCGCCCTGCTGCGAGCTCGGCGCCGCGCTGCCCGGCCCGCCGCCGCCGCTCCCGAGCGCGACGCTGCTCCCTGCGGGCGACGAGTAGCCCGACGAGCCCGGTGCGGACCACTGCGTGACCGAGGGCGGCGGGCGCAGCGAGTCGTAGCTCTGCGGGCGAGCGAGAGGAGGGCTCGGCGTCAGCTGTTGTTGCATCAGGGGAGCGAGGCAGGCACGCGATGAGGGGACGCACATCGGGGCTCTTGAGCTCTTGATGAGGTCGATAGGGCCGTGGCGCGTCGTAGGCCATCGTGCGTGAGGTGTGAGCGAGGTGAGAGGAGCGAGACGAGGGGGAGGAGCGCGACGAGGCGATGAAGTCGAGCGAGGTGCGGCAACTCGCTGTTTCGTGCTCGCGAGACGTGCGAGAGGACGGCATGCACAGTAGTAATGCAAAGAGAGGCGGTCTAGCTAGTGTCTGTGAGATGCAGAGCAGGACAATGGGGACAACAAGAGGAACGAAGACATCTGCGAGGCTGCGAGGCGGCGAGGCGGCGGGCACACCGTCTTTGCGCGAGGAGGTATGCGAGAGGGTCGACGTCGACAGTAAGGGGACGTCGGACGTCGAGGGAAGAGACAGGAGGGCGAGGGAAGAAAGAGGAGGGCGAGGGAAGAAGAGGGTCGAGCGCGCGCCGGCTAGACGACGACGGCGACGGCGGCTACAGCTCCTGCGACGAGCACCGCGAACGAGCGCGCACGCAGCGCACCTGCAGCGCCGGTGTATCCCTGCTCGTAGGCGGTCTGATTGCCCCAGCTCTGGCGGACCCACGCCTCGACCGTCGAGTTGAAGCCGCCAGTTGCCGAGCCCGTGTAGCGGAAGTCTGCGATCACCTCGGCGGTCGCGTTACCCTTCTTGATGTAGTTGAAGAGACTTTTGACGTGCAGAACAGTCCAGGACGAAGCAGGGGGGAGTGGGAGGGGAGGGAGGGGATAGAGAATCAGTCTCGAGCCTTCTCGACGAGGAAAAGAGGAGCCGACGACGCACTTGACGAGCTTAAGGTTGGGGAAGCGCTGTGCAGTTGCATTGCCGCTAAGCTGAGCGAGCCAGGTTGCCTTGACGGCGAGCTCGTCGTCGCTGCGGTCGAGGGGCGGGACGGCGAGCGACGGGGCGAGGCGGGTCAGGTTGGGGAACGGCTTGGTGAGGTCGGTGTCGCCCTGCTGCGTGTAGAAGCGACTGCTCGGCGGGATCTGCGTGTGCGAGAAAGGAAGGAGGGTCAGCTCGAGTGAGG
>ERZ794949.219-NODE-219-length-20918-cov-175.845420_pt1 | contig 20918 bp, 14 predicted proteins | sample MGYA00511363_ERZ794949 | MGnify/ENA primary metagenome ERZ794949 (study PRJEB30137, sample SAMN04331402) | food metagenome | isolation source: T1 must sample point D1 replicate B | place: Australia: South Australia ...
TGTACTCAGCCTCTGTAGATCACCATCCCTGCATCCAGTGCACAGCTCCAAAAAAAAAAAATATCGGAACTCTGTTCCCCGGCAAAAAAGCGCTACCAAGTCGCTTCCTCTCAAAGGCCGAAATTCTGATTTATACAGTACCCTTTTTTTTTTGGTGCGCGTTTCAGATTATACGGGGGAATTAAGTGGCAAAAATTTTCTCCCTATATTTGGGCATTCGTTTACTAGTAAACCCCTATTTGTTTTACTTCCAATCACACCCTAAATTAATCATCCCCTTAGATTGTATATAAGTGACACCAGATTGACACTTTGTTTAAGGTATAGATTCTTTAAGATAACATATTAGTGAGTTGATAATATATATAAATATATTGATTTAAATAGAGAAAAATGACATCCCTGGAAAAGAGACCTTCACCAATGCAAAGACAAGCCTCTATAATAGATGAAAACGCCACAGCCAATGACCTTGTCATTCACCAAATGTACAAATACTTGAACAGTGGTGATTTCAAGGAATCAGTTGAAATGAAGTCTTTTTATCAACTATTCAAAAGATACATTTTATCCAAAGACATCAAGTCAGAAGTCTCATGGGATGAGATCAAATCTCCTACTCACAAAGAAGTTGTTGACTACAACGAATTAACCGGCAAAGATTTGGATGCCTCCAAGATCTTATCTAAATTAGCTGTTTTGAAGTTAAATGGTGGTTTAGGTACTTCCATGGGCTGTGTTGGTCCTAAGTCTGTTATTGAAGTCAGAGATGGTAATTCTTTCTTAGATTTATCTGTCAAGCAAATTGACTTCTTAAACACCAAGTACAAATCAAATGTTCCTTTGTTATTAATGAACTCATTCAACACTAACAACGACACTCAACAAATCATAAAAAAATATTCAAACAGTAACTGTAAGATCAGATCTTTCAACCAATCCAAGTTCCCAAGAGTTTACAAGGATTCTTTGTTGCCAGTTGCTTCCGATATGGATGCTGAATTAGACTCCTGGTACCCTCCAGGTCACGGTGATTTGTTTGAATCTTTGTACAACTCCGGTGAACTAGATGAATTAATCAACAATGGTACTGAAGTCTTATTTGTTTCCAATGGTGATAACTTAGGTGCCACTGTTGATTTAAATATTTTGAACTACATGTTGGAAACCGGCAGTGAATACATCATGGAATTGACTGATAAGACTAGAGCCGATGTTAAGGGTGGTACTTTGATCACCAAAAACGGTAAGGTTGAATTATTAGAAGTTGCTCAAGTTCCAAAAGAACACATCGATGACTTCAAAAACATCAGAAAGTTCAAGTACTTCAACACCAACAACTTATGGATCAACTTAAAGGCCATGAAGCAATTGATTGTTGAACAAAAGTTGAAGATGGAAATCATTCCAAATGTGAAGTCTGTCGTAAGAAATGGACATGAAATTCCTGTTTTGCAGTTAGAAACTGCTGTTGGTGCTGCCATCAGATTCTTCTCCAATGCTCACGGTGTTGTTGTTCCTAGATCCAGATTCTTGCCTGTTAAGACCTGTTCTGACTTATTGATGGTAAAGTCAAACTTGTTCAACTTAGAAGACGGTTGTTCTTTGACATTGACTCCTGAAAGATTCTTTGGAGGAAACCCATTGATTAAGTTGGGTTCTCACTTCAAGAAATTGAAGTCTTTCCAAGAAAGAATTCCACACATTCCAAAAATTGTAGAATTAGATCACTTGACAATTTCTGGAAATGTGTTTTTGGGAAAGAATGTTCAATTAAAGGGAACAGTCATTATAGTTTGTTCTGAAGGAGAAAGAATTGATATTCCAAACGGATCTGTTTTAGAAAACGTTGTTGTTACAGGTAACTTACAAATCCTGGAACATTAGAGGTTAAATTATTTAGCATATTAAAAAAAAAAAAAAAGTAGAAATAGAAAATGATACATTGTTACATAAAACTATATATTGAGATTACTAATCATCATAACAACAACAACAAAAAAATCATATATATAATCATTTTGTCAAGTATTCACTAAGGAGATTTTCCAAGGTAACCACGTCATCGTAGATATCATCAACAGTTTTTTTCTTTAATGAATTCAATAGATCTGAGATTTTCCGTTTAACTTCGTAATGAGGGTTATTCTTCTGTGGATTGTTGTTGTAACCATACAACAAAAATTCAAAGAGTTTTTCTGTACTCTTTTCTCTTTGAATATGCTTGGTATCTTGGGTTTCGAGACTATCTGACTCCACTGAAGGGTTGAGAAGAAACGTTGATACATTTCTGCTCTCGTGTATCCATTCAGTATCTGGATGTTTATGTGTTGGAGGCTTTGTTATGTTTGGGATACTCGATAGCAATGGATTGTTGAATTTATTGGGGGTTTGTAAACCTGCTGAGTTAAAGTTTTGGAAATATGTCATCTGAGCAGCTTGATAAGTAGATGGAGTTATGTTTCTTGAAGCTGGAAATAAATTTGATGTAGGTGGCAGTGGGAGATGGATTGTTTCTTTATTGATCTTCCCTTTGGTCATGGTTTTGTTATTTTTGTGCTTGTTTAGTACTCCTTTGATGATATTTATGTCATCTTTTCTGATTACACTTTCATTTTTAAAGTTCCTAACACTTTTATCGATTTCCCCAGTATCTATTGATGAAGGACCTCTTTTTTTCTGATCTCTAAACTCACAATATAGTTTTTTTGATTGCTTACAAGTTTCACAAAGAAGCTTGTCTGGTAGCTCTAAGTTTTCTATGGGTATGCACTTGCACTTCTTTTTCTGGCAGTTTATACAAGCATGCGAAATATTTCGTTTTGTTTGTTTTTGTTGTGGTGGAGAGCTAGTTTTGTCTATAATATTCGTAGGTAGAAAGTTGTTGTTGGAAACAACAGCTTTCGGGGCTTCTTTAACCAGCATCTGATGATCTTATGTATATGAAAAAAAATAATAATAAGTAATAAATCAATTACAAATCAAATATCAAATCGTAATTATCTATCCTTTTTGGTGTTTTTCAATTTCTATGTATTCAATTACTCTATTTTTTTTTTCGACTTTTTATTTCATTAGCCGAAGAATCTGGGGTTATTCCTGTACGGAATATATTGCTTAGTTATTCGTTTTTCGATATTTTGTTTATGAGAGGGAAAAATATAGGTACATTTGAGGCTCATTATATCCGGTTAAATTTGAATACAAAATGAAGAGGGAAAAACCTTTATTCACTATCCGGAAAAACGGAGGAGCGGGGAAAAAGCTCTGAGGTGATTGTGCACCTTTTGGGAAAGATGTGGAGAAATGATTGGGAGTATCTCCGTTTGTCGGAGATAACACGTAGAGGAAGCCCAAAAAGGTGTGGAGAAATGATCGAGAGTGTCTCCGTTTGTCGGAGATAACACGTAGAGGGGCCCAAAATGGTATGGTTGACAGGTGGCACAAAATGTAAGTGTTTAATTATTGATATTGCTGCGTTGTTGTATACACCGCTGACGAACATGCATTTGTGAGCAGTTTGCTACCGTATGCACCTAAGAGCTTTTATTGATAATAAAAGTCACGTGTAAATAAAAAGAGTGTGGAATATTTCCGTGTATCGGAGATAAGCATTTGACAAACAGCCTGATCACGAATGCAGAACATAATGATATCAGCAGGTAGGCATTGGCCGTAAAAGCGTCTACACCATTACACTATTGCATATGCTTTCTGCAACAGCAACACAGCACCACAAGTTTCTTATGCTAGAACTTTACCTCTTTTATTATTATCTTTTAACCAAAATGAACACTGAAATCCTTTCTTGCAGAGTTACGCATAGTCTATCGGATATAAGACACAGTACCATATACACTATGAACCAAGGCAAACCTAATGGCTTGGACCACGAAAAGACTTACATACTAAACCAACTAAAAAATGAAAATAAACAGCTATTTCTTCACAAATCCTTTCCAAATCGGCTGCTAGAAACAGTGTACCCGGTTGCTTCTTGTTCATTGAGGTTGCGATGTGCACAGCAACTGATTTGTTCTTATATCCGACACATTTATAGAATTTAAAAACGCTTTTAAATAGTGAAATAAAAATTGAAAAGTTTTAAAAAATCAATAATATAATTCAACACCACACATCACGTAATCAAGAGCTTAAGTATATAAAATACTTATATGTATACCAAACAAAGCATTGATGATAAGAAACAATAAGTAATATGTCGGATAGATCATTGAACATAGCCTTACACAGGTATCATCATATCCTAAATCAAAGCTTTGATTTACCAGATAAAAAACTAGTAGATATATTCTTCATATTACTAAGTAATCATATACAGCAAGGGAAACAGTCAGATTTAGATTTGAATTTTTTGTATATTTATTTGAACAAAGTCTTTTTCAAATTAGCAAATAATGATCAAAACCAAAAAGAAAAGCTATTCTTAACAAATAACGAAATCCAGGTTATATTACAGAATATTATACAGAATAGGGAAGCAATCAACGATGATTTCTTGATATTTCAAATTCTAGAGAGTATATTAATCTTTTACAAAGAACTTCGTTATATTAATGATGATATTTTCTATTTCCAACTTATCTCTTTGATCATTGTTAAAATTGTTTTCAAAGATTTTGAAAAAGACGTGATGCCACTCTCATCTGGTGTAACATTTCTATCAAACATACTCATAATTTCTAAAAAAGAGGTATTGTCAAAAAGAGACTTACACAAAATAGCACCAGGTATTATTACCAAATTGATTAAAGTATTAAGCAACAATTGGAAGCATGATACCAATTACCTGAAAGTTGCATTGACTTTGCTAACACAGACCATATTAAAATGTAAAGAAGAATTTTCTAAGAATGAAAACATTTTAATATACCAATCATTAGACTCAATGATAAACAAAAATTGGACAGTGAACTATAAAAGCACAAATACCAAAGTTGATTCTATAATATTACAAGATTTTATAATTCCATTAAAAGACTTTGAACTGGTAAGTGAGCTTTTGATTATAGAATATTTATACAGATATGAGTCCTATTCTTTAGAACTACAGAAACGAGAAGTGTTTGATCAGTATAGTATTACAAATGTCTTATGTGAAAAAATCAAAATGATTGATGTCTTATATTTTGATTTGAAGACTTTCAAAATTTTTAAAAATGGATTGATGAAATTATCTCAAGCGATGAATGGTGAAGAAAGAAACTATTTTAATAAACAGTTTAATCTATTTGTTGAATATGGATATACAAAGCCTCAAAAACAAAGTTTTTTAAATCAAAAAGAAGTTCAGTTGCCTAGCCATATAAGTAATAATACTTTGCAAAACAAAGAACTGTCAGTCAAGTTTATGGTTAATGAAAAAGTAAATTCTTTTGCACAAATTGACAATCAACTTTTAGACATGGTTTTAAATGGTGAAATCAAAAGCAAATGGTTGGAATTGGCTGAAGTTTGGCAAGTATTTTTCAATCAAAAAGATATTCTTGAAATCATGAACGAGTACAGCATGAGTAGTGATGATGAGTTAAACGACAAAAGAACATATTTATATTACTACATGTTCTTCCAAATGGCAAATGTCACTGATACTACTGAAAAACAAAATCATACAAATAATGATGATATTATAAAGAACTTGGATTCAATTAATATTGACGACTTTTTGACTTTTTCAGATGATGATGAATTTTTAACAAAAGATTTGAAAGTTCAAAATTCTCCAGCAGAAGTGACTATACAGGATGAAGATGAGATTATGCTGGATCAGTGTTTGCAGCTCATTGATGTATCTCCAAGCCAAATTTTTACTATATCTGATGCTTACTTTATTTGTGGGTACATATCAAGTTCTTACACGTGTGTAAAAGACTTGCAGGACTTAGAAACTGAACTCATCCCTTTGCTATTAACAAACATAGACAATCCTGTATCTCAATACTCACTTCAAATTTTAAGTAATAGAATATACCCTAATAAACAATTGAGTTTATCTTTTCAAAATATGATTAAAAGAAACACAGATGTGATATTGTCCCATGTATCGTCGATTATTTCTTCTTCTAGCATGAGCAACCAACAAATGTGGATTGTATTCACTAAGAATGTCTTTCAGGTATGTGGTATTGAAGTTGTATCAAAAGCAGACGATGTATTTAACTTGATGTTTGAATTGATGGCTATGAAATCATTGAACCCGAGTGATGACGGTTATGAAATGACCAGCTTTTTGGAATTGTTTAGTGTGGTTTTTGACCTAATCATTGACCAGTACAAGAATCTAATTAATAACGAACGTTCTGCAAAAGTTTCAAGAACAACTTTGAAAGATGTAGTTGACTTATTTAAAAACCACAGCTACATGTATGATTCAGACGAGGATGATGATATAGAAGAAATAAATGCTGTCGTTCCTGCTGAAAACCAAGAAGTATCCTTGGCAGATGAACCGGCCTACACCGGGGAAATTCCTGAACATATTTATAAACTTGTCATAGAGTTACTGGGCTATACTGAAAGAATCTATCCTTTACTATCAGAATCATCAGTCAAATCATACACTACTCTATTAAATAATATCAAGAAAACCTGCTTGATTTTGAACACCAGTGCCAAAAATTACTTACCTCAGTTGGCACAAGTGATATATCCATTTGTAGAAAAAATTGTGAAATCTGGTATTTTGGGAACTGAAAGAGTTGGTTCATTTGTAGCAAGTGAAAAGACAGAATTGGTGAAAAATCTTGGATACAGTTCATTCAATATTAATCAGATCTTGCTTACCAACACTATAGAAATTCTGACTTTGATTGTCAAACAACAACCTTCGTTCATGTTCACACGAGTCTCCGAGTTGTACTTTGATTACCTTCATAACCGTATAACAAGACATGAAGGTGTTGATAAAGTTTTGGATGACTTCAAAGCAGAATTGAATAAATTTGTACAAAGTGAAGGTGGACTGGTTGTAAAGGACACAGATATTTTGAAGTTGGCAAGATGATGGTTTAATAAGTTAAAACAAATTATGATGTCCAAAGTACCAACCTAAAGCTGCGACCAAGGAAGTCAGCACGTGACTTCAAGAAAGGATAATCTTAAAACACCAAATGCTACATGAATGATTAAATAACGCCCTAAGGGTGTTTAATTCTTAGCATCATGGTCTAGATGCTGACATCATGGTGTAACGGTCGGTACCATGACCTGAGTTACTCAACGGTTTCCTCTTGAAAACTGTTGGTGAATTCACCTCGAGTTTTCTAACACTATATAAGAGTTAAGATAGACATAACATTACAACATTTGATCGTGAGTTGATAATAGCATATATAGAACCATTCTAGATTAAAAACACTTCATTGCGTTTTTACTTGTTTAATATAGGATTAAGCACTGCATCTAAGTATAACACGGTACCATCAGAGAAATTACAGCGGTGCGAAACGCAGTCCATATCTCCGACATATAAGCACATCACGTGCTTCTTTTGTAAACCATTTTTGGTGTGTCCCGATTAGGAAACTATTCCTTCGGAACGACTAACCTATGTTTTCGGAACAGCTCCCCAAAACGGAAATCTCTCCGTTCAGTTGCTGATTTATTTTTTTTAGACCCTGTTCCGTTCGGAAGAATTTCCTTTTTTGGCTTTTTTCATCGATGATTTTGGCTTCGCAGGATTATCCGTTTTTTTAAATAATCATGTAGTATACAGAATATTGAATTTAAACTATGTACTGTTTTTAAATATGTTGAGAGTTCACCTAATACAACCAAAAAAAAAAAAAGAAACTCCCCTTATCGTTTACATATACATACTCTTTATTAGCTAGCTGGAAATATGTCTGTGGATCCACTATACATAACACCACACGAAACTGCATTAGCAGTGATAGCAACGTCTATGAAGAAATCCAGACTTACTCTCCAAACCCTTATAATCAACTCTGTTATGGGAGGTGTGTTATTTTCATCCGGAGGTATGTTGTACTCTATAGCTGTGGGCAACAATCCAGAGCTTTCTGTGAATAATCCAGGTTTGCTCTCCATTTTGGGTGGGTTATTTTTCGGTATTGGGTTGTTTTATGTCATCATCAATGGTTGCGATTTGTTTAATAGTAATATTTTGTTTTTTACCGTGGGTTTATTGAGAAATGCAGTAAATGTATATGATTTGACAATTTCTTGGGTAGTGTCTTGGTTAGGAAATCTTGCAGGATCATTGTTCATGTCATATGTCATTTGTCATCTTTCAGGCAGTATGAAATCAGAGAACTTAAAACAAGGAACAATTGATATAGCTGAATTCAAATTAAGCTTTTCTTTTGTGGAAGTATTTTTGAAGGGAGTTGCTGGTAACTTCTTTGTTTGTTTAGCCGTATACCTTCAGTTGATGAGCAAACCTATGCATGTCAAATTTTTAACCATCATATTGCCAGTTTTTACTTTTGTAACTTCTGGTTTTACGCATACTGTTGCAGAAATGTTTCTGATTCCTACAGGTATGTTCAATGGTGCCAATATTAGTGTTAAATTATTTATTTGGAAAAACCTAATACCAGCATCAGTTGGTAACATAGTAGGAGGCATGTTATTTTCTTTAACTATCCCTTACTACTTACACTTATATGTTGTTGAGCAAGATAGAAAACTGCTACAATTACCTGAATACGATGCTTTTGATGAACAGCCGGAAATTAATGTAGATTCTAGAGTTGTTAAAGCAAAACCTAGAAGAATGATACATAAAATCAAAAAGATCAATAGAAAAGGTAATAAAAAATCCAAATACAATAGTAGCAGTGAAACATCATCGCCAAGCAGCAAATCGGCTAGTTATATTAATCCACCAGGAGTTTTCCCTATTGAAGGGTTTATTCCTTTGACCAAAGAAAAGACCATTATGAATGGTGAAACAGAAGATGAATATGAAGAAAAAAATATGAACAATGATGACTACGAAGATGATAATAGCGAAGACACGTCATCTGTAGAAATAAGAACAGAAGATGAAAATACGAATGAAGACGGTGATGCGGAATATGATTTAGTCGAACCGTATACTCCAGACCAGACTGCTTTGAACTTACCAGAGACCTATAATTCCTATAGTAATCAAGATCTTGCTGATATGGACGTGGTAAGTACAATGGATTCTTTAGACCTTGAAAATCAACAAATTAAAGCTAATAAGTCCCAAATAAAAGACATGCTAAAAGAAAAAGAAAAGAATGAGTCTGAAGAATACGAAAAGACAGGTAGGTACAATCCAGAAAAGAACAAACTGGGTACAAAGTTAAGTAAGATATTCACATCTGTGAACGAAGATGTAGCAAAAAGCAAAAAAATTCATACCTTGGAGAAATTGAAAAAGACTTTGTCAAATTCAAGTAATAAGTTAATTTCAAAAAAGAACGATAGTACAGAAAATAAACTAAATGCATTGCCAAGCAAAAACAATAAGGGTAGCAGTCAACCTCCTGTTGACAAAGATCCAGCGCAGTCTAGAAGATCATCACTGGCTAGTAGCAGACATTCTTTGAGCAGCAAAGCGAAATTCCGTAGAGAATTGAAAAACCAGAACATGACCAACAAGGCCTTGATGATGGCTGATCCTGTTGCTGGTTCTGTTGATCTTGATGAATCTTTTGTACAAAGACCAAGTAGACTGAGACGTAAATATTCCTACCATAGACACCAATCCCCTGCTGCTTTGATGAGGAATTATGGATATGACAACGACAATTCAGAAGAACAGAGCATCGGAGATTAATTCCACTGTATATAAGCTACATTTGTTGTAGTTGTTTTTATTTCGTTGTAAACTATTATAGAATTTCTTTTATGAATGCTCTTCAATGAAGCTCTTTAAAGCCGATTTAACTCTATTTTTCATTATTTACATTTCCCCCCTCCGAAGAAAATCGAAAACTTTAAAAAGTGTCATAATGCTTAACTTTTGGTACTTTCTTTAAGAAAGCAATAGTATGGAACCATCAAGAATTGCAATAAAATGGAAGACAAGAAAGTTATTAAATGCTGTTTGTTTGATATGGACGGTTTGCTTATAAACACCGAGGACATATACACATTATCAACTACAAAACTTTTGGCAGAGTATGGAAAGCCAGCAATGAGTTGGGATTTCAAGATGCAGGTGATGGGACTTCCAGGACCTGAAGTATTCAAGAAATTTATCGACTATTACGATTTGAAAGGAAAAATCACATATGAAGAGTATGCTCAAAAACAACACTTTTATCAAGAAAAGGCATGGAATGAATGTGACTATCTGCCTGGAGTTCAAAGTTTTTTAAAATATTTGATGGAAGAAAAGAAAGTCCCTTGTGCCATATGTACTTCGTCAGATGATAAAAAGTTCCAATTGAAAACAATCAGAAACCTAAAACAAGACGGAATGATTGATCAGTTTGTTCATGTAATCAAAGGTGACGATCCAAGATTGGCAAATGGATTAGGAAAGCCACATCCAAGAATCTATGAATTGGGATTGGCAGGGATCAATGAGAAACTAGGACTTGATATCAAGCCAGAAGAAACTTTGGTATTTGAAGATGCCTTGAATGGGTGCAAAGCTGGAAAAGCATTTGGAGGAACAGTTTGTTGGATACCACATACAGAAATCTTTGGGAAAGAAGAAATTCCTGAATTCAAAACATTTTTCAAAGATGAAAATGAAGGTTTCGTGCTACAATCTATGGATAAGTTTCCAAAGCATAAATTTGATTTCCAAAATATATAACTAAATACTTTATCAACTTTTGGCGGTTTTTTTTGTTATGATTTATAATGGATAATTCTTAAATAAATAGGATATACTTTCACCGTTGTGTAGTCTTCTGATGGCTTCGGCCAAGACGCCAGAAACATCAATGGTATCCAACTTGGAGCAAATTTCCATTTTTTCTTCAAATGGAACAGTATTGGTGCACACAACCTTGTCTAACTTAGAATTATTGATGTTGTTAATGGCATTTCCTGAGAGTAGACCATGGGTAACAATGGCAAGAACTTTAGAAGCACCGTGTTCTAACAAAACTTCAGCAGCTTTTGCAAGTGTACCACATGTATCAGCCATATCATCAACAATAATACAGATCTTATTGGTAACATCACCAACCAAAACCATTCTAGAAACTTCATTGGCCTTGGCTCTTTCTTTGTGAATCAAGGCAAAATTCAGATCCAATCTGTCAGCCAAAGAAGCAGCTCTTTTGGCACCACCAGCATCAGGAGATATCATGATGATGTCTTGTTGATTCTTCATATAGTTGTTTTGTATGTATCTGATAACTGAAGGTTCGGCGTACAAATTATCAACAGGAATATCAAAGAATCCTTGGATTTGGGAAGCATGTAAATCCATGGTGATGACATGATCACATCCAGAAGTAGTCAGCATATCAGCAACCAACTTGGCTGTGATTGGGGCTCTACTCTTGTCTTTTCTATCTTGTCTTGCGTATGGGAAGTTAGGTATTATAGCTGTGATTCTTCTAGCAGAAGCTGTTTTACAAGCATTGATCATAATCAAAAGTTCAAGTACTTTGTTATTCACATTACCAGAGCCAATTTGGGTTATTATGAAGATATCTTGGTCTCTGACTGATTCTCCTATGGAAAAAGTGATTTCGTTGTTTGAATCTCTTTTAAGTTTGCATGGTGTCAAAGGCATGGATAGTCTTTTAGAGACTAATTCTGCTAAGTTTCTATGTATATCTGGAGCTAGAAGTTTAATACTGTTAGTGGCAACCATAATTGTGAATTAGTATTGGATTTGGTGTGTTTCTTTTCAAAAAAAAAAAAAAAAGTAAGAAAGTAATCTACTTGGTAGTGATTGGATAATCGATTTCCGGATTTATCTATCCAGTATCACTATAATATCAGTGCTAATGACACCTAATAAACCCTACTAAATAGTATGTGTATAAAAAGAGAAGTTCATATATTGGAAGGAGCAGTGGGAAAAGGCGGTGAGCAGGTAGCAATTTGGGCTATGGGAGAAAAAAAAGAAATGGACCATTTCTCCTTCCTTAAAGGGGGAAAAGAGAAAAAGGCGCTTAAACCGAAAAAAAAAAGAAATCATAAACGAAACAGGACAGTGATTTTTTTTTGGGAAATTTTTGGATTCTGAAAATTTTTTTTTCCTTTTTTGGAAATGAGCTGCTAGAATGTTTGGCAAAGTCACGTGCTTGGCAGGGTAACTGTGGCACGTGTCTGAAAAAGGAATTCACGCGTGTAGCGACGCAAATATATCACGTGCATTTCTGGCAGGGTAGCAAAGCTGTGTGTTTTTGACAGTTCAGTGAAGGGTTAGAGTGTTGTTGATTACAGGCTGCTAGATGTAAAAGCACAACATTACATCTTTTTCAATAAACTGGTTTTTAAGCATTAATACGGAAAGATGCGACTTTTCATCTCCATGATGAATGTGCTTATCTCCGTTGCGCGGAGATAAGTATCTGGAAATTTATGCTTATGTCCGAGTAATCGCTTTGGGTCTTCTTTTTCTTTAGTAATTCTTATATCGAGATGAATCTATAACTGAAAGCAAGCGTTATCAAGTAACCAAATTTAATACTTTGACCAGAAAAGAAGCCCCCCCCCATCATGTTCAATTTTGGCAGAAAACCTAAAAGTTTGCAAAATAATGTTCCTGATATCAAAGTTTCCTCAGGAGCTGGTATTCAAAGACAAGCACAATGTTCAACCCTGCCCAATCAGCAGCAATCAAATGCACAAGGCCCTAGAAATAAAGTAGAACTTTTACCTGATCATGGGCCATTAAACTGGCTTCAACTGTATGAAAAACAAAATGTTCAAATCAAAGTAGTATTAATGATGGTTATAACCATTCTTTTGAGTGTTTTTGAAAATGATGACTTTAAAACCTTGTTCATTAAGGACAACGAATTGAAAAATACTGAACAAGTAGACTTTTTGATATATCTTCATGAAACGGTCTTTGCAAAAAACACATCAAACTATAAATTATTGCATAACATACAATTAAAAAATGATTTCAGAAAAGAAAAAGTTTCGATATTTGAAAAGAAACAAGATGAAGAACAGGACGTGTACAACCCTATTTTTGAACAAATCCTCAAAGTCATAGATATGCCTACTCTTATCCGTTTGTTTTCATTCAAACCGTCGTTGCCCACAACACAACTAGGTTTTCTTAAAACCAGTAGCCCAAAAGGTTTAAAGCTAAGACCTGAATATGTGCTTAATAACTACAACCTGAAAAATGTTAATTTATTCTGGATATGCTTGGACAAAAGAATATACTACATAACCCCATATTTATTGTATCACCCAGGTGGTGATGCCATTTTGCTAAAGTTGTTGACTAGTAGTAGGAACACAGTTGAAAGAATAGACAAGATGAAGGAATTTCAGAGATATCACAGATGGGTTAACGAAACTGATCTATTAAGTTCATATATAATAGGATATTTATAAACACACTGCATTGCTACATTTCTAGTGGTGTTTTCTCTTTTTTCTTTTCTTTTCAATTTATATTATCCACTATGATATTTCTGGCTAGGGACCCATGTTTTCCATTCTGTTGAAATCATCCAAAGCTCGTTGCTCAAGTTTCTTAATCCTCTCTTGTCTCTCTAGATCTGCAGCCAATTCTTCCTGGTATATTCTATTTTTTTCAATCGCAAGATTCTTTGCTTCTAACATATCTTGCTTCATCTTCATCAACTCCTTCATTTCCTTGACGTCTATGTCGTTATAAGCTTTGATCCATTCATCTATTTTTTCCTTATGTCTCAAATTGTATCTCAACTTTGTGTTTTCGTCCAAGTTCTTCCATTCCTCTACACACAGTCGTGTCAACTCCTGCATTTGCAACTTTTTACCGTGATTCTTCTCTGTTAATCGATCTTTTTGAGAATTGATGAAATCTACAAACGGTCCTGATGGTTTCTTAGGCGGCAAAGTTTTTACATACTCATCTTTTTCTACTTTATACTTCTCCCAGGCCAGTCTGTGGGCTTCTTTATAAGGCTCCTTTTCAGCATCTGTCAAAGATCTCCATTGTTCACCTAGTTTCTTTTGCAACTCCGGTACCATCAATGTTGGAAATTGTTTTTGTAAATTTTTTCTTTCTTCTTGACAGTAGAAGAAATAGGCACTGCTTGGTCTTTTAGGTCCTTGTTTTAATAATGATTTCCGTTTTTGTACTCTTCTTTGGGTCTTAGTATCGTTCTTGAATTGCGAAGTTTGTAAGTATTTATTATAATTGTTCATATCACTCAATAATGGGGATATCTCATTAATACTTTGCTTTGTCAATAAAGACAAGTCATGGATCATTGCCTTTCTGGCTTTAGTTTTTTTAGTTGTGGTGGTCTTTTTTGTCTTTATCTGTTTCTTTAGAACATCATCATCAATTATTCTCCGTTGTTGAACTCCCAATGCTTGTTCTGTAGATAAATCAAGATTCATATTAGCTATAATCGCCTCAGCTTCTTCTTTTTCTCTCGAAGTCGGCAGTTGTTGCACATCCAAGTTCTTGTAAAGATGACTTGGTGGATTTTGAAACCATGACATGTTGGCTATAACATGGGCATCCAATTGAGGTATTCCGGTAAGATGATTATAACTGTCAGCATTAGACTTTCTACCTGTCTCTCTGTGCTTCAACAAATCGTTTTCTGTGTGTTCTTTTTCCAAATGATTGGTATTGTCAAAAACCCCTAGAATGTTATTTCCCTGTATGTTATCGTGATCGTTGTTATTGTATGCGTCATATGAATGAGTGTTTACATTGTTAGGAACATTAAACCCATTTTCGTGCCCATTACCATTGTAGTTTGATAATATCTGTGAGTAATAGGCATTCATGTTGTTGCTGTTTGTTGTTGTTCCTGTTGTATTTAAAGTTTGTACAGGTGTTTGGTGCAGGTTCCCAAAAATATTCATACTTGGTCTTATTACGTTGCCAATTATATGCTTATCTGATTGGTCAGCAGAGACTGGTATATTCTGTATATACTGGTCAATGTCGTTGATGTCTCCTGTTTTGTTCATTAACTCTTCGTTATGGTTGTCGTTTCCATTCAAAAACTCGTCATGCATGTTGTCGTTGCTGTAATGATTGTTATGATCATGCAAGTGGTCATTATTATCACTTGTCATTTTAGATTAGCTGGTCGTAAAGAGTCACCTCGCTTATGTCCTATAATATATGGTTTCTTCAAGTATCAAAAACAATCTACGTTTGAAATGGTTACCTAATTTTAAATTTCTTAGCCTATATCGATTTCGCTTAGTGAAAAATATATAAGAATTGAATACTCCTACTGGGCTGTTATGAAACGTGACACATGCACGTGTTTTTTTAAAAAATCATGAATTCGGACATAAGATGAATACTAAGTTATATGTCGTGAGCATTACTATCCTCTAAGAAGGATATGAATTGTTTGAAGGAGTCGCCTATATCATTGAACAGAGTCTTTTGTCTGCTGTCACCTTCACTTATATCGTGATCGTCGTTTGATGATTCAGCTATATCTGATTCCGTATCAGTATTGGGTTTTTTGGATAAAAATCTATCCAAAACATTGAACTTTAGTCTATGCATCATGCTATTGACATCAACAGAGTCAGCTAAGCCTATGTTTTCAACTTCAGTTCTTGTCTTTTTACCAGTGTTTTTTTTGAAATTATAGTACTGTTTTAAACCTTGAAGAACATGCGAAATACTCAAATCTTCATCTTTAGACAAAAACTTGTTCAAGAAATCATCCATATCATTATCATTTAATTCACTATTTGATCGTTTTCTCAACATAAAAGACTCATTGACCATCTCTTTTGAGACTATAGACCTCTTTGTATCTATAGATGTGTGGTTACTAGTTTGTTCATTAGCATTGGCCATTTCTTCAGCATGTTTTAGAACTTGTAATAATACGGTATTGAACGAAAAACAGCATCTACATTTAATACCTAAAAAGTGGTATGAAGTTATCCCTCTTGTTGTACAATCATTACACTTGTACACACATCTCCATAAGTTGTAAGGCTCAGGTAATGGACATTGTTGAATTTCCTCATCTAAAAGTTTAAAGTTGATTTCCATATCAACTATCGATACCTGACATATAGGACATTTATATTGGCCATTTTTCAAATACTCCTTCAAACAAGTCTCGTGTATGGCATGGTTGCAAGGAACTAAAAACTGAACTCTTCCTACATCTATATCAATAATAGGTCTTTTTCGTACCCCATTGTTTTGAAATGACTTCATGGCATCCTTCATTGGTCCCTTCTCATTGTTTTTATCTAAGTGATTATTGGACGCTGCGTTTGTACTATTGGTACTCTCCTTGTCATCGGTATTCTCATCAACCTGTAATCTTTCATAAGATTGGTATGCATTTAAACGAACACCACAAATAGTACAATCACTGCTTAAGTTGTTTCTTATGCATTTATGTGAGACTTCTTCGTTGTGGAACATTTCTAAAGGCATGCAGCAATCACACTCTTTACAATGGTTGTAGTCAATCCCTAAACCTTCACCTAATTTACATTCTTTGCAGTAAGGGCAGTGGTACATGTAGTTTTCTTCATCATTTTCAAATATCAAACAAAAATGACATTGGTACTCTGAAAATGGTTTTTCACAGCTCATGCAGCTTTTTTTATTGTCTTCACTGTCATTAGCTCTTGTATCATTGTCTTCAATTTGTTGAGAGTTCAGGTCTATCTCAAATTCATTGATTTGATTCAATGCGTTTATATAATCACACTTATCACATTTTATGTGAGTAAATACCTTAGTGATGATTTTCTTTTTGGCTTTTGTATGTCTTCCTTTGGTATCTAAATAACAATTTTTACAAGAATACCAGAGATCTTCTTCTTTGTTGTATATCTTCAAGTCTGATTCAAAATGTGTACATTTGTAATCATTGATTATGTTGTAGTCATTTTTCGGATCATATTTGATGTTGTTTTGATTAAGAACATCTACCTCTATATCGTCATTGATTGGCTTAGTTGTGTATGAAACGTAAATATCTTCCAGTAATAAGTCGTAATTGTGGCTATTAGATTTAATTCCCAACATCATCAACTGTTGAATGATCTTATTTTTAATAAAGTGATCAAATCCATCATAATTATTAATAATAATGATTCTTTGTCTAAGGATATATTTAGAGTCTAGATTGTTGTATTCATTGGTATTCTGAGCAACTGAGTTCAATTTGCTTAGCAAATCATCAAACTTGTTCTCATATTGATCAGACATAGTATAAAGCTTAAAGAGATATACAGCTTAACAATCAAGAAACTTCTTTGGTAAGTTGTATTTCTTTTTCATTCTTTTAAATTCAAAAGTTTGAAAATTGTTGAGACATGAAAATTGGTAGCTTTATAGTTATAAACGATTTTAGTCATGTGCAAGAGGGGGGTTTTTTTCAGTGTAGAAATGAGTTTATTACGTGTATGTGTAAAGTGGTCACGTGTGTTTTTACAATGGTCACGTGTAAAATTGCTAATTTCACGTGATTCCACGGGAATTTAACAAACACTCCGCATATTTGGCAGCTTACTTTTCGGTCTTTATTGTTCCTGCAAAAACACACACAGAATGGTACACCACTGCACACAAATTATCAAGCAGCACTTGTCTATACAAATACTTACATCCCTTTTTTGTGCTTCACATTGATAGTGCACTTGCAATATCTCCATACAAAACGTGCTTATCTCCGATAAAATGGGGTATTTCACCAAGAATCAAAAACACACGTGACAGCTGTTATATCCGAGCCACTCCAAAATGCTCCCATTTCTTATACAGTCGATAAAATCCTTCACAAAAAGGGGAAACAGCTTGCTAGGCGAAAAAAAACAACACCTATGTATTTGAGTGAAACAACAACACGTACCAACAAGTTCTATCAGTTTAAAGCCCTAGATAAACACCAAATATATACAAAGATTAAGTGAAAACATGAACTTTTTAACTCCTAGCAACATCAAGTCGCTTATCAACTTTGAAAAAATAGCTTCAAATTTGACTTCAAACAATTACGCCATATACGCCAAATACTTGTCATATCTTACAATCCCAGTATCTGTTATCTTTGGAATTGCTAATTTATTTCACGTTAACTTAGTTATCATCTTTTCGATTATATCTTTGGTTCAAGGTGTTGTGTTGTTATTCCTTGAAGTCCCTTTCCTATTGAAAATATGTCCCTTGTCTGAAAATTTCATAGCATATTTGAAGGTCATCAATGACGATAATAAAAAAAAATTGATTTTGTACGCTGTGCTGGCTATAGTTCAATGGTGTTCATTAATTTTTAAGGCAACTTCATTGATTGTTGTTGCTGTTTGTTTGACTTGTTCTTTCATCTCATACGGTGTTGCATACACAAAGGACCAACATATTTCTTCAGAAGATAGCGTCATCAAATCTCCTTTCGATGACGACTTTGCAGTATAAGTGATTTTTCTTTCTTTTTTCTATTTTTTGCTTCTTCTTTGCCATGGATCTTATATAACTAATATGTATATATACAACTTCGACACAGATATATCGTAGATTCATTTGACATTTTTCGATCTATTTTTTTTCAATGTTCTTATATGCTCTTAGTATGTTTGCTTCAATAAGACTATTCTACAATGTTTCCCATTCTATATATGTTTATAATCTCATCCATTTCTTTACTCACTATAGTCTTCTTGTAGTCATGATTCATTGGAATCCCCATCTTCTTATAGAATTTGTTACCTATGTGATTCTTTTTAAAACATACAAACTCTATGTCAAAATCTTGATCTTTGGACAATTCAAATATAAAGTTATCAAATATCAGCTTCCCTAAACCATTATTTGAAGCTTTCTTCTTCAATTGAATTTCCATCAAGTAAAAGATATTTTTCTTTTCAATTCGTCCTTTAGGTTTATCAAAGAAACTCAACTTGACTTTTTTATTTACATGTGAATCTTCATTTTTTATCAAGCTGTCGTTTGTGATGTTGAAACTGAAGAATCCTAAGAAATCGTTTTCATTGTTCAATACTTCAACGTAAAACAACCCCTTGGAAGAAATCATTTCAAGGTACTTGTGTTCTTGCCATTTGTACTCGCCTTCTGCATCATTTTTCAAAGTTTCCTCGTCTATGTTGTTTATCAGTCCGTTATATTCTGTGTAATACTCACCTAAATTCTCTTCAATCAATTCCAAATACTTACTGGTTCTTTCTTTTGCTGTTTCGTAAGGCATTGAGTCCAGTTCATCCGAAGTTTCTGCAAGTTTCAGTTTATATTGCGTGCCTTTGTTGTTGTATACTTCAATGTGGCTTTCTACTTGTTTCAAGTATTTTCTACACTTATAATCAACCATGATTGAAACAAAATATTCAATTCCGATGCTGCTCTGGCTATCAACGTCTATGGCACGTGTATGTTTAGGTATTCAAGTTAACCTTATATCTACGTAGTTGTAATTATAGGCATCGATTCTTGTTTTTCATGTTGTTTTTTTTTGCTGTATATAACGCGATACTTAAAAGAAGGAGAATAATCGAAAATTGGACCAAATCCTTGAAGAAGTCATAAAGCACATTAGCATAAAGGCTGGTTTCGAATTTGTAGTTAAAATATATACTTCATAGTATTAGATTTCGGTGTTTTTGATTATTACCATAACAACACCGCTGGTTTCTAGTCTTGGGATTGGATGGTGTTTCAATACTCTCAAAGCGGATTTGATAACCCCTTCGTGGCAAGTCAAGGATATGACTTTACCTCTATATTCAAGATTTTCAGCTTCCTTTTTGTCTTCCAACTCCCAAATTTCTTTCAATGCCTTTTCAATTCTGGCATCAATGTCATCATCAGTTTCTCTGTAAGTGTCGGAGTATAGAGGATCTTCCTCTTTGAATCCCTCTTCGTAATCAAACTTTATTTGGAAATCAGAGGTGTTATCTTCATAAGGCTTTATGCATTCGTCGTAGCTCTTGGACTTGTTTTGTCTCCAATCACAGGTATGAACACCAATAGTTTCTCTGATGTTTTCTTTAATAATCACATCTATGGTTTTTTTCAAATCCTCTTGATCTTTTTTTTCAATGTTGAACTTTTCGGTCCATTCATATCTAAATGTTTGCAAACATCTTCTCAAAGGAGAGCAATAATAGCTGTCAGCCCATATACCTTTCATCTTCTCTCCAAATACAACTTTTCCTGTTCTTTTCACTTGATTTATACCCTTTTCAGTCAAATTGGCATCGTTCCAATCTTCCAAAACACCATCTCCGTTCTTGTGGGCCCACTTCAAATCCCATATTTCTTCACCGTATCTCTCAACTGCAGCATTGTGGTATCCTTGACCGTGTCTGGCTAAAATAAATAATCTTGTGTTAGGCTCTTGTTCAATTTTCGTAATTATGTTTTGTATACTTTGATAATTGTCAAAGGGCTTCACAAACGCATAGTTGGTATCTATGCCGGAGTTTAAAGTTGGTTCTACTTGAAAGTAGTCCTTTTCTGCAATCAAATTCACCATAATAATCGTCTTATTCTCAAAGTGGTTTTGTTAATCATGTTTTTGTTTGTTGTTGTCAAATTCGTTTAAAATCGTTCCAATTAAAAAAACATGCCTCTGTCTTATTTCCGCTAATGAAATCTATGCCATTATTTCTACCACGAGGACTCTGTCATTTTACTCATATTTTTTTTGGTTATAAGAGGAATTAAACTCGCCTAGTGCACGTGATATCTGGAAAGGGCCAAAATGGGCTCAAATACGTAGTAGCAACCTGAAGGGTGTGAATACAGTGTATCGAGGTTGATGACAAGAAGTAATCAATGATTGTTTCTT
>ERZ794949.220-NODE-220-length-20881-cov-144.193412_pt1 | contig 20881 bp, 12 predicted proteins | sample MGYA00511363_ERZ794949 | MGnify/ENA primary metagenome ERZ794949 (study PRJEB30137, sample SAMN04331402) | food metagenome | isolation source: T1 must sample point D1 replicate B | place: Australia: South Australia ...
ACATAATAGTTATCTTTGGCTATGATCGTTATCTTCGGACATAATCCTTACCTTTGTCTATGATCGTTATCTTCGGATCTAACTGTTATCTCCTGTCATAAATTACTTATTTTTAACGCGTCGGTATTTTAAACCCCTTTCGATGCTGATAAAAAAAAAAAAGAAAGATAACACCGACATCGTTTTTAAGACTCAAATCGGGGTTTTCTTTTTTCTTAAAGGAGGTGAATTAGCAAATATAGGGCAATTGCACCCTTTCGTGAAAACCTCTATGTTCACTAAAGCTGTTCATAAATCTTCATAGATAAAAAGCGGAATTTTTTTCACTCTGTTGAATCAAGGATTTAACATTTAAAATATTTAAAAAATTTAAAAAAATTTAAAAAAGAAAAATGTAAATAATTCAAATATATAAAAGATACGAGTGAATGATTGTTTAGGATTGAAAAAAAAAAAAAATACATATAAACAAAATAGAAAGTAATAACCACTAAAGATCGATCATATAAAAAATGACTACAGACGAAAACATAACCATTTCTTCCTACGACCAATTCAAGGCCAAATATGAACCAACATTGTCCAAGCTGGACGTTAACAGAACAACCAATCCGTTCTACTTGATTCATGGTCTTCCAAAAGACTTGAAGCAGTCTACTTCTCCAGTCTATTTAGCTGGTGGTATGCCGCACGAGTCCATGTTCCCTTTCAAACACGTTAGCGTCAAATATAGAGATACTCCCGGCGTGTTGGGCGAATTAGATGGTTCAAGCATCGCTGAAAATGAATCCTCCAAATCATATGAAATTCCGTTATATTCCGATGATTCCGTCAAGGAACAACAATGTGACATTGCTAGAGCCTTCCAATACTCCGACACTGTTGGTTTGGAATCATTAAGACAATTCACAAGAAGCATTGTCAAAAAGGTCAATACTCCAATCTATGACAATTGGGATGTTTTGATCACTGCCGGTTCCTCAGATTCCTTATCCAAGGTTTGTGATTTGTTTGTTGATGAAGATACCACTGTATTGTGTGAAGAATTTACATTTGTCAACATCTGCTCTCACGTCAGCTATGCTCAAGGTTCATGTGTTCCAATAAAGCTAGAAGTCTCCGATGACCCTAAAACTCAAGGTATTGATACCGGTTATTTATCTGATTTATTGGAAAATTGGTCTACTCACTATCCAGAAAAAAAGAAAAAATTAGTATTGTACACTATTGCTACTGGTCAAAACCCAACTGGTTTAACTCAATCATTAGAAAAGAGAAAGGAAATTTACGATATCTGCTGTAAACATAATGTTATTATCTTGGAAGATGATCCGTATGGTTACTTACAGCTGCCAAAGTATGATCACGAAAACCCATTAAAGAACCCATACCAAGACAAGAGCATCACTTTAGATATCTTCTGTTCTAAATTATTAAAACCAAGTTATATGACCATTGATACTGAAGGTAGAGTATTAAGACTGGAAACTTTCTCTAAAGTTGGTTCTCCAGGTCTGAGATTAGGGTTCATTGCTGCTAACAAGTACATGATTGACAGACTATCTAACATTTCCTTTATGACTTCCAGAAATCCTTCAGGAATTTCTCAATCCATTACCAATAACTTGCTATTCGAATTAGGTACCAGATATCAAAAAGAAGTCAATCCAAAGGCTAACATAATTGATGGATGGTTCAATTGGTGCATGAAAATAGCCGGTGAATATACTCACAGAAGAAATATTCTGTTTAAGGCCATCTATCAAACTGATGCTTATAAAAAGGGTTACTTCCAAATATTGGAACCTTCTTGTGGTATGTTTGCTTCAGTTGTTGTCAATATGAAACCAGAGTGGGTTAGCAGTGAAAACAAGACTGAAAGAAAAGACCAAATTAAAAGAGTTATGGACTATTTGTTATGTTGTTTATTAGAGACAGGTTGTTTACCTATTCTTGGCTACAGAATGACTATCTGCAGAGACTTTTCGATGGAAAGAGCCAACTTCTTGAGAATTACCTTTGCCAAGGCCGAATCCATTGAAGTATTTGATATGGGTGCTAAAAACATGAGTGCTGCATTTGAAAGATTACATCAAGAATATATGACTGATAAAGAACTATGGGATTTGCCAACCACAGGTTTGGTAGGTATGTAAATGTGTTTATATCCGTTTTTTAAAAAAAAATTTTTTTTTCTTTTCTTAAAGTATCTTTTTAAAAATTCAGTGTTAAATTTGTTAGATCTATTAGCTTGTTTTAATATGAAATAGAGACAGTGTATAAACCGTAAAAACAAAAAAAAACTACAAAACTCATTATGTCCACATTATCAGTACTACCGGAAGGTCAAGATAATAACGTTGAAGTCACTCAAGAAGATCAAAATAAAATAAATGAATTCAGTAAGCTTATACTAAGACAAGAAAAGATCAAGGCAATTCTTGATTCTCTACATGATGAAAAAGAATACATAGATGAACTATCTCTAGAGCTTGAGCTTATGGATGAAGATGAAAAGTTACCATACAAACTAGGGGATTCCGCATTTATCAATATGAAGGTGAGCAAAATAATCAAACTTTTAGAAACTGACTTAGAGGAAATGAACGCTAAAGAAGAGGAATTGGCCAAACAAGTCGATGACTTGGAGGAAACCCTGAAGGAGTTGAAACAAACTTTATATGCTAAATTTGGGAACAACATCAACATGGAGCGTTAAAAGTGTATTTTTAACAAAATACAAAAAAAAAAAAAGAGAAAACAAAAATAGTCGTTATTAATTTTATTAGGTTATTGTTGATACATACTTTCATTTTCTAGCAGTAACAAACTTTGGTGATAAAAGTTTTTCTTTACTTTTAATTTTTGGTTTTGTAAAACAACTCGTTAATAGAGAATTAAATCTTTCTCCAATACAAAGTTGTATTCTTTCAGCTCTTTGTCAATATAATTGGACAATTGATTGAGTTGATAATTCAGTTCTTCGTGTTTAGTTTGTTGTTTTATGATATCAAAGGAAAAACCATCAATTATGTTGTAATTGAAAATAATATCACCTTTCAGGGTTTGACTTATATAGTTTTGAAAATCATTGAATATTTCTTTAATCTGGGATTGGTCAAGTTTACGTTCTTGGTTTTTATTTTTTAATAGAAAGATGTATCTTTCGTATTTATTGACTGAGTCTTTGTACTTGTTAGGCACAGGAGCCGCCAAAGAGAAACTGATGAATGTTGTGAATGAGAATAGTAGTGCGATGACTTTATTAAATCTCATGTTTTTTTTTATGTAGCGACGAGTGTATATTGGTTATATATGTATATTATTTCACTTTTTTTTGTTTCATTGTTTAGTAGCAACTATTAAAACCTTAATTATATATATAATAAATACGTAACGGGCTGATAGCTTATATATTGTGAATATACTAAAAGTTTCTAAATTTAAGCCTTTTTTTTTTTTAAAAAAAAATGTTTAAATAAAAATTACGAACATGGAATTGCTTTGCTATTTTAACCGAAGAACAAGAAGTGTGTTATGAACTCATACATTATTTTATCAAGAAATAAAAGGTCATTATATAATTTATTCTTCATCACTGCTACTTTCAAACATGTCTTCCTGCAACATACCAAAGCCTTGGTCAGTAGTCTTTCTTTTATTTTCATAAGCTCGGCCATGAACCGAATATTCGTCAATAAGGAACTGCGTCACTAACCAGTCTTCTTTGCTTTTTTCTTTATTCTGTACCAATGGCTGTTTTTTATTAAATTTCATACTGTTTTCTTTATTTTTCTTTGAAGATATTGGCAGATACTCCCCATCACTAGAACTGGAGTAGTCATCCACTTCGTCTATAATAGACTTTGATCTTTCTTGTAAAGAATTGCTTTTTTTGGACAGTAAAGACAAACCAAATGACTCTTTCAAAGAAATTGATTTTCTTGTTGGCATGGACAAGTACTTTTCACGTTCAAGTATTTCGTTAATTTTAAAGGTATTTGTCTCAAGCTTGCTACTTGGATTTTTTTTGACTATATGATTGTATTCAGGCAATGGTAGACGTTGCTCATTAGATTTAGGTTGTTGAGAATACACAACACTTTCATATGAAGGCGGCTGAGTGTTGTTCACATTCATCATCAAAACGGAAGGAATTTCTTGTGTCATGTCAGATTTAAATGATCCTATCTCTAGGGTATCTTGAGATTGTGTATCCGATTCAAGATCATCTTGCTCTTCTAAATCATTGCAAAGTTCACTGGAAATAAGTCTGTTATTGGATCTTTTGGTGAATATATCATTTTCAAAAGCAGTTGTAGATACTGAATAACTCAATCCACGTGACTTATTAGTACCTTCGTTGCTATTAACAGCTAGAGGACTTTTTTTATCAAAATGGCTCCCTCTGTTGTTGATAGGGGTATTAAAGGTAAACATTAATTCACTTTCATAACTCTTACTGTGCAGAAAATCATCTTCTGCAGTAGACAAAGGTTTTTTTGATTTTTGTTTTTTGATAGTGTGTGCTTTTTGTGTTCTTAACATTTCAGAATCGTAATATTGGTGGCCAAATCGTTCAACAGTACTCCTTAGTGTATGTTATTTAATCTCTGTTTTATATAGTACAGCAAGAAAAAAAAAACATAGAGTCATACATTCATAGATAACGAAACCCATAAAAAAAAAAAACGTTGCAAGATCCAAATACACATGGTTAACGGTTTATTCTATTTCTCAATTAATTAAAAGTTAGTGAGCCATGTGCTCATTGGATAACAGCCACACGTGCCTGTTTGATGTTTTTTTTGCTGTTCATATTCTAAAAAGTGGATATTCTTATAAGGGGAAAAAGAAAAAAGATAACTTCCATTTTTTTATTTAGATCATTCCGCACGTGTAGTTTAATGGCTTGACCATATGGGCTTAAAAAAAAAAAAGACAAAATGTGTGGAATTGTTATGAAAAATAAACCGTGATTGAGCCATGTGTATATTAGCATTGATAAAAAAACTATTATTTTAATACGTAATCAAACTATTAAATTCCACATTACTTTACAGTAATTTTATTAATTAAAAGTTCATATCACTAACTTTATTGAGGATATCAAGTTTATGAAAAGCTATATGGCCTGCCCTAACAGATGCAACTTTACAACAAATTGTGAATTTTAAACTTAATTTTGTAGGAAAAAAATAGACACACATGGGCTTTTGGCGTAAACAAAAAAAAGTATTTATGGGCCTAAAAAAACAATAATATAATCTCCTAGCATTCTACCTCCTTTTTTTTTTTTTCTGCATGAGTCTTTTTATTGCTCGCATAAATACAATAGATCAAATTGACATTAACTAGGACCATTTTTGTAAAAATGTGGGTTGATTACAGTCTCAAGTGTCTGTCCAAGAATTCTTTATTTTCAAAAATGAATATATAAATACTAATTGCATGAAGTTGATATAATTGTTAAAATTAGAAATTTCATTTTAGATATATATATTTTTAATATATAAATCGTGTGTGAAACTACATGTTTAAGTAAAATAGCAGAGGATAACCGAATACAAACAAAATTCTATTAACGGAAAGATAATCAACTGGCCCACCAATTATATCTTTCTTTTTACTATTTTTTTTGATCAACAAAATTAAATAACTATATAAATAGTTTTATAAAAAAAAAAAAGAAACATAAAAGGACATGTTAAATAGAGCAATTATTCTTAGCCAAGCTGACTTCAAATATTCGCTTATTATGCTTATAGTATTATTTGTGAACATATTATTGTGCGGATACACATTAATTTTTTTCACTTATTCTAGCATAGCCATACTGGTAAACATTCTATACCTGATTACATCTATAGTTTTGATAATAAACATAGACGGAAATCAATATTTAACTTCCTCATTCCATGGTTTGAATGTAGTTCAACTATATTTGTGTTGGAATTTTTATGGCATTGAAGATATAAACCTACAAATACAGAAAATAGTACTCCTCCTGAGTATAATGATATTAAATTTCTGTAAAATTGAGTATGACAGACAAAACATATTGATTAAAGACTATCAAGAAAATATGATGATAATTGAATCTGATAATGATTCTGATGACGATTCTGATGACAATTATGAGGATGAGAAAAAGACTATATCAGTATAGTTTGTATTATTATCGAACCAAGACCTAAAAATACTACTATCCTTATTGGGAAAAGCGGAGGGGGGTTTTTTATTAGCATTAATTTATATTTAGCTCTAGGTCAATTCTCGGAAATGAAAAAAAAAAAAAGACACAAACATTGCATTTTATACAAATACCATACAAAAAAAAACCAAAAAAAGAAACATCAACAACATTCTTAATACTAACTATAATATAAAATTTTCACTTCTAACCCAGATCAATACTTCTTTCACAAGAACTTTTCTTTTTTTTTAAACAAAAATGAGTGACTTAGAATGTTTTATTTGACATATCCTGAAAAATTTATGCTATTGTTTTTGATGACATTCATTGCAACCACATAGTCTCGATCATTTTTTTTGGACCACCAATATGTCTAACAAACATAGCTTATAAGTTACTGGCCCTGACAATAACACAATGTAAGATTTTTTCTTAATACTTTTCATTCATATGTATTCTAAAAATTTTCACTACTTTTATTTTCATTTATCTTGACTGATCTGCATCGTAATTTACATATTATTCATTTTTAGACAAGATGACTCTCCAAAATACACAACCTATGAAGTTTGCTTTAATTTAAACGAGTTGTAATATCAGATTTTGAAAAAAAGGAGTTAAATTGAAGAAACCTCAACGGTTTTTCGAGGGTTTTCTTTCGTTTTTGGGTAAAACAAAAAGCAGTAATGAAGTATCAACAAAAAGTCCTTTTTAAATAAATAAAAAAAGAATAAAGGCTCAAGTAGTAAATGTTGAGTTTGCTGCTTTATTAAAAAGAGTAATTCACGCCTAGAAGAAGAGAGTCAATGAAGAGTATAATTGCTGGTGATTGCTATATAAGGTCTGTTTTTTTGCACAAAGATACTGAAAAGGGCTATTTTTAAAACAAAAATATAATCATAATACGCAACGCACGTGACCTGTAAATATTATGCTATATCCGAAAAAGTTGCTTTTTTTTTAAAGCTTTTTTTCTTCTAAATTAAAAGGATCCTAAAAGCTCTGTACATCAGCATTTTAATAAAGCATTTTTTCAGTAACAACAAATTTGAAGCAAATACCACAACTATAACCATACTCAAAGAATAACAATGGCAGAAGAGAAGAAATTAACTAAAAAACAATTAAAAACTTTAGAATTCAAAAATAAAAGAAAGGAACCTGAACCGGAGCCAGCTAAACCAATTATACAAGAAGAAGTTGCCAAGGCTGAAACAGGAGAAGAACCTGCCAAGAAGAAACGTAAAACCAGAAGAGGTAGAGGTGGAAGACCTAGACAAAACGCTGATAGCAATATTCCAAGATTTCTTTTGTTTGTTGGTGGGATTGGTCGTGATTGTACAATCCAAGAATTACAAAAAATATTCAAGACATCTAAGCCTGATGCTATAAGATACAGACCAGACAAGGGAATTGCCTTTTTAGAGTTCCAACCTGCCAAGATAAAATCCAAAGAAGAAAAAGAATTGGTTGAAATAGAAGGAAAGGAAGTTGAAGTTGATGCTTCGGTATATGCTTCAGAAATTCAAAAGAGAATGGATATCGCATTGTTACAAGACGGAAGAATGATTAGAGACAGAAAAATCAAAGTCGAGTTGACTGTAGGTGGAGGTGGTAACTCTGAAAATAGAAAGGGTAAACTTGATTCAAAGAATAACAAAATGGATATAGAAAGAACCATTAGAATGAATCAATTGAAAGCCAGAGCTGCCAAGAAACCTGAACAAAAGAAAGTATGATTTAATTTTTTGTTTTTGTTTTTTTTTTTTTTTTAAAGATCTATATATGACTTGTATGTAGTTTTAATATTAATACCATTTCTTATTTATAAAGACATTTCATTCCGTTGAATGGTATATACATATCATTGTTACAATATTACAAATTAAAAATCGTCGTATTTATTAATAACAACATCCAATTCTTTTAGTAATTCAGCCTTTCTGGATTCATCACACCAAGAGCCATTAATAGCATTGGTAGCTATTGTTTTCCAATCTTGTTTGGTCAAGTTGAATCTTCTTTGAACTTCTAAGTAGTTATCTAAAATATAGCCACCAAAATAAGCAGGATCGTCAGAGTTGATACTGAAAGGAACATTTGCTTGCAAAAACTTTTTAATAGGTAATTCAGATACATTCTTGACAACTCTTAAAACAACATTACTTAAAGGACAAACAGACAACATAATATTTTCGTTGGCTAATCTTTCAATTACCTTTGGATCTTCTATACTTCTAACACCATGGTCAATTCTTTCAACTTTCAAAACATCCAATGCATTGGTAATATATGAAGCATCACCTTCTTCACCAGCATGAGCAGTTAATCTCAAGTTTGGGTTTAAATTTTTGGCTTGCTTGTAGACAGCTTCAAAAAGTTCAGGTGGGAACGGTTTTTCAGAGGAGTCTAAACCTATACCATGAATCTTTCCGTTTTTGATTAAATGAGAAGCTTGGTTAACAGTAGCGGAACAGTCCTCAACAGATAAGTGTCTTAATAAACACATGATGATTTTTGTGGTGATACCGAATTTATTGTAAATTTCATCACAAGCTCTTTGTATACCGTTGAAGACTAAATCTATAGATAAGTTTCTTGAAGTATGGGATTGAGGATCAAAGAAAATTTCAGTGTGCTTCAAACCTTGTTTGGAAACCTTTGTTAAGTATTCCAAAGCTAATAAGTAGAAATCATCTTCAGTGATTAAAACATTACAACCAATGTAATAAACATCTAAGAAATCTTGTAAATTAGAAAAATGATTATAAGATTCAGCTAATTCTTCGTGTGTGCTTGGAAAACTTTCTGGTAAGGTTATGTTATTTTTCTTGGCTAATTGGAATAATAACTTTGGTTCTAAAGTACCTTCAATGTGCAGATGATGTTCACATTTTGGAATTTCAGTTAAGAAATCGATTTGTGTTTGAGATAAAGGATGTTCAGGAAATTCGCACATAGCTGTAATATTTGTATATGGTTCCCAACAACCAGGTTATACTTATGATTAAATGTAATTTAAGAATATATTATAAAGTAATAATCTGATGAGTTATATTCGTTATGAACAAAAAAACAAACGGCCAAAGAAAACGGTGAAAAAAACATCATATATATAATGCTGTAATTGAGCCAAAAAAAAAAAAAAAGCAATTTTCTTTTACCGTTTACGGCGATTTACAACTTTAAAACGTGATGATTAATAAGAAAATGCTAACGGTTTGATTCTATACGTTGAAATGAGGGTGAAAATCAGTTCGGTGAAGTAATAGGGGAGGCATATACTTATATGAATGGAAAGGGAATTCAGCTGGAAGTAGGGGAATTGCAATTTGAGTGTGGTTGGGGATGCGAAGTATACTGGCTTTAGTGTAGGATATAGATGATATGGGTTCTGGGCCTAACGTTTTTTTGCAGGATACTGGATACGCGGGTTATATACAGCGCAGCCTTAATGGCGTAAATGTTTACACACATATATAGCGAGTGGTCCATAGGCTTGAATTATCACGGAGCAAAATGTTTATGTGGTTGAAGCGTTGAAAAGCACAGGGAGTGTGCACTTCCGGCGTTACACATGTAAAGGGTTAATAGCATGTTGGGTGCAGACTCAAAGGGTCAATAGTCTACGGGCTACACGGTCTTTGCTCTCCACACAAATGGTTAATAGCCTGCTGGGTGCACGTAATTTGGTCTCCACCCAAAGGGTAAGTAGCATGCTGGGTACACACCCAAAAGGTCAATAGTCTCCTGGCTGCACAGACACTATTTATCTCTGCACACATATACATCACGTGTCGTACCACACAGCCTTCCTTCCTAGACCCATATAACCCCTCACGTGACACATCCAAAGCATTCCTTCCATAAGCACGTTTTTTTTTGTTTGATCTGCAAATTCTGCCTTGCTGCGTGTGTTTCCCCCCGCACCATTTTGCTCTACGTTATAGCCTTCATTTTTTGCTCTAAAATTTTTCTTATAGAGGAAAATTTTTTAGAACTACAGCAATACACAACACTCCACCTTTATTTTTGTTTCAAATTAAAAAAAAAAAAGACGAAATTACCACAATATAAACAACACGCTAACTTTGTTATAAACAAACCAATCTTCAATTCATATAATAAGTTCATATATATTTATACAACTATTTATCATTGTTAAACGTTACCAGTATAATACATAATATACAAGAATAATACTACAGATAAATATCGTGTTGTTTTTTTTTTCTCAAAAAAAACTAACATAAATAAACTAATAAAATTAAAAAAAAACTCCTTATTAATCTTCAATTTAAATATAAAATAATAATTCATAATGAATAATCAATATAATACAAATAGTGGAGTCATATCTAACAGTCAAGGACCTTCACAAAACCTAGCATCTTCTCAAGCAAACATAAAACAAAATACTACATCCGCTTCAATCAATTCTAGCAACCAAGAAAAAGTTGTTGGCTTACATTATAGAGTTGGTAAAAAAATTGGGGAAGGTTCTTTTGGTGTTCTGTTCGAAGGTATTAATTTAGTCAACGGCACTGAAGTTGCAATCAAGTTTGAGCCTAAAAAAGCAGAAGCTCCTCAATTAAGAGAAGAATATAAAACTTATAGAATCTTAGCTGGGTGTAAAGGTATTCCATATGCCTACTACTTGGGTCAACAAGGTCTTCACAATATCTTAGTTATTGATTTGTTGGGTCCTTCTTTGGAAGATTTGTTTGAATGGTGTGGTAGAAGATTTTCTATCAAAACAACTGTTCAAGTTGCTGTTCAAATGATCTCATTGATGGAACGTTTGCACTCTCATTCTTTGATTTATAGAGATATCAAACCTGATAACTTTTTAATCGGTAGAAAAGGCTCAGATGAAGCAGACATGGTTCATTTAATCGACTTTGGTATGGCTAAGTTATACAGAGATCCTCATACCAAAAAACACATTCCTTATAGAGAAAGAAAATCTCTAAGTGGTACTGCTAGATACATGTCTATTAATACTCATTTAGGTAGAGAACAAAGTAGAAGGGATGATATGGAAGCTCTTGGTCACGTCTTCTTTTATTTCTTGAGAGGTCAATTACCTTGGCAAGGTTTGAAAGCTGCCAATAATAAACAAAAGTATGAAAAAATTGGTGAAAAGAAAAGACAAACAAATGTCTACGACTTGGCCCAAGGTGTTCCAATTCAATTTGGTAGATACTTGGATATTGTCAGAAACTTGGAATTTGAAGAAGTTCCTGATTATGAGGGCTACAGACAATTATTGATTAGTGCTTTAAAGGAACAAGACTTGAAGATGGATGGTCATTATGATTGGATGGATTTGAATGGTGGTGCCGGTTGGGATTTTAATATCAATAAGAAGCCTAATCTTCACGGATACGGAAAACCAAATCCTCCAAATGATAAAAGAAGAAAACAACAACAACAACAACAACAGCAGCAGCAACAACAACAGCAACAAGCTTTAAAAGATGTTCAACAACAAAAAGCAGCTGCAGCTGCAGCTGCTCTAACAGCTTCCAATAATTATAATCAACAACAACTTTCACAAGAACCTAAATTAGATCCTAATTCTTATGAAGCTTATGAAAAACAATTGGAACAAAAATATTACCAAGAATATATGAATCAACAACAAAAATTACAACAACAACAAAGTGGAATGCAACATCCAACAAATACTTACCAAGGAAATGTTAATCAAAAGGGATACAATGCCACTAATATGCTGAAGAATGGCCAATATGAGCAACCTACTTACCAACAACAACAAGGTTACTACGTAAACAAGCCTACTTCACAAGGAAACGGACAAGTTAATAATTTGAATGATCATAATGATAATGAAAGCGAAGAAGTAGGATTCTGTGCTAAATTGGGATGTTGCTAGTGCTGTTATATGTAGAGATTTTTATTTTTTAAAAGAATTTGTTTTCTTTCAACTGAATCATATTTAGTTCAGAATGTTCTTTTATTCAATTCATAATGTTATGTTCAATACATAGTATTGAGGCTTGTTTTAATTTCAAGGAGTTAAGACACGTGACTGATGTGAAATGTAGGCTAATTTTTTTTTTCTTTTTTCCTCTAGTTCAAAATTACCTATTTAGGTAATTCTCAAAATTCCTTTAAACAGCAATTTGTTCATACATGATAATTTAACAATTTTTTAAATTATAATCAGAACATTAATTACAAGCTATAATTGATAGAGATAGAGAGAAGAAAAGGGGGTTTCCAACCAAACAAACTAACTTCAAGGATAACAATACAAAATGGACGAAAGAGCTATTTTTCATACTGAATACGGTGTAGGTATCTCATCTTTACACCCACAAACTCTGGGAATTCAATACTTATTGAAACAATCATCTCAAAGTAGTAGTGTTTGTTTAAGTGATGATAAGTCTTTAGTTTTTGTTTCTTTCAAAGATAAAGCTATAATCAACACTTATAAATTACAAGAAAATGAAAACTTGAACAAAATCAACAGTGCTAATAAAACAGGTGAAATACCAGTGTTACAAAGATTACCTACTCCTGAGCCATTAACTAACTTAATATTGATCAAGAACAACTATTTGATAGGTTCTGCTGTCAAGCCTACAAGAACTTTGATTTACATATATGACTTATCTTCAGGTTCTTTGATCAATACCATACCTATGGGTAAGGTACATTACAATCCAATAAATAGAATCAAGTTTTTATCCAGTAAGAACATGTTAATAACAATGGCTGATGATGGGAGATTTGTTTTATGGAGTTTATTAGACTTGTTGAAGAACAATGATGAAGATATAAAACCAGTTTATGTGTTTAATGAACATCAAGGTGTTGGTGTTAAAGATGTAGTCTTTGATAAGTCCGAGTCTATCTTATTGTCTACTGGTGATGATGGTACTGTTTGTTGTTACAACTTCATTTCCAATTATACACCAACCAAAGAAGAACAAAAACCAAAATATTCAGTTGAACATTTGGTTTTGGTAAGTAAATTCACCTTTCCTCAAGCTGTTGTACAATTGGACATAGATCACGCAGGTAGATTTGCCATTTGTGTTTTAAGAAACGCTGAAATTTGGGAGTTACCTTTAATATATTCAATGGGTCAAGGTAAAATTGCTAATCTACATTCTTTACCAATGCAAGGTAACAGTAACAAGAACAAAGCTAGTTTATACAACTGTTCTTTGGAAAAGGATTTGGATTTGAGTAACGATACTCTGATCAACTTGTTAAGAAGAGGTATTATCTCTTGTAGATTGATAGCCAAGGGTGCTAATACCATCAAAATAAGCTTGGATTCCACAGGTATTATAATGGGAAGAAAAAAAGTTGGTCAATCTTGTTTATTTGTTGATATAAGTACCTCCCAAGTCATTAAGGATATTGGTACTCCATTAGGATTGAATGTCAGATCCGATACATCTGAGGGGATCTTTATAGATGAAGTTTATACCATAACCTTGAACGAACAATTGCAAAATAACAAAACATTTATATCGGATATGATTTTACCAAATATGAGTAAAGTGGTTGAAAACAACTACAAAATCAACATATTAAATGATCCTGCTTCAACCAATAACCAATCTGTTGTTGGGAATGACTTTGAAAAATACATACAAGATCATGTCAAAAACGGAAGTATCTTCAATGCTCATGACACTTTTGATGGTGAAGACCTGGTTGTAGAAAAATCCGAATTTATCACTAAAGACCATAGATCCGATGAATTACTAGATCAAAAAAATAGAGAGATTGAAGACTTAAAGCTGCAAGTAGCTAGATTGAGCAAGGCATACAGTGAACTGTCCGAAATGGTATAGTCGAAACAAAACATATATATATATATTTATAAACTCATATATACATATATCCGAACCCCCCAATCGTTCCTTTTCATTCCTTTTCATTCCTCTCCAATTTTACCTCTCATTCCCTAATCTTACAACTAGCCGTTTACTTCCCCCCAGCTGTTTATCCGACTCTCCCGAATAGGTCGCTTAATCAACAATTTTAACGCTTACCAAATTAAACTGTGCAACGGAAAAAAAAAATTTTCACATATATATATTTTTTTTGCCCCTAGATTGAATTAACCTTGCCCCTTTTACAACAGTTATGCAGCATGATTAAATTTGATAAGACAGCATAATTTAAAAATTATTTGTTTTGAAAATTTGTTAATATAGTGGTATTAAACGGAGAAAAAAGACCAAAATTGAAACTATAAGGTAAGCAAATAATGTCATTGAGCGATAATACAGTCAATAAAGACCCTACAAAAACTAAATCGTCGTTATCAGAGCTTTTAAAACAACAACACGACTCTAATAGCGGCTCAAATTTTATAGAAGAGTCAAACAACAACAATGCCAGCACTCGGATAATCGAAAAAAACATACCGTCAGAAGGATCTAACAGCATCAGCGAAGACGAGAGTTTTTCTAATGTGAACAACAAGTTCAACGGGATGCAAATTGGATCGACGAAAAATCAAAACATAAATTTAGACGGCGCTTCTCCGTTTTCACAATCTTTTATCAGGACCAATAATGCACACACAGTAGCCTTTGGTTCAAGTGTTCAACAAAATGACTCTTTGGTATCAAGTGTTAACAATAACGATATCCAAGGCAGAAGAAATCACAACATTTCATTTTCTCAGAAAAACTACCCCTCACTATCATCCTCTATTCCTTATTCTGTTCCAGATCACATTTCATCTGGGTTCAATGCTGCTGCTCCTCCAAAAGACGTGAATGGTCTTGATAAAAACATTGTTGCCCAGCTGATGAACATGCCTGAGTATGATACGGATAACGATTCTAGTCACCACGGATCATTAGGTTCTGGTTCAACTTCAAGTTCATTTGTAGATTTAATGCCAGCAAACGTCAGCCAAATTGATTCAAATGTCATTAGATCCCCTCAAGTTGCTAATGTTGAAGCCAGATTTGTTTTGTCAAAACAAAAGTTACACGAAAAACAAATGAGTAATTTGTCATGGTCAAATGAAAATGGGTTTGGTGGTAGTTCATCTGCAAAAAAAAGTTCATTCAATACTTATTTCAATAATTCTTCATCTGCTGGTAATGGAAGTTACAAAGATAATTCTAAGACAATTAACCACTCTTCATCTTTCAATAGAAAACCGTCTTTTAACAATCATTCTTCATCTCCTGCAAGTTCAAGCATAACAACTATGATCAGTAAAACCGGATCTATAGGTAATATTTTATTTAATTCCAAAAAAGACCAAAATATGTCTTCATCTCCAAAAACATCTTCATCTCCAGCTGCTTCAAAATTGACTTCAAGTTTGAAAAACAGCAAAAACTCCAGTAATGGTAACCTATCAGTGAATGGTGATAAACACGGTGACATCAGTTCTCCTGCAAAGACAAGACAAGAAAGTATTTATAATAACCAAAGAAACGGATTGGCAGTTAAGACATCTGGTGGTGGTTCTTTCTCATCTGCTGGTTCAACGCCAAGCTCAGGGAAAATGCCTCATTCTTTTGCCAGATATTTCAAAAAGAATAATGACAACACAAATGCTCAACCAAGTGTTTCAACTTTTAATACCCATGCTATAGTCAAGCAACCTAAGTCCAATGGTACACAATCATCTCCAGTAACCACAGGAGACAATTTCCACGACCAACCAAAATCCAACAAAAGCAGCATCAGTGAGTCCAGAGATTCTAGATCTTCAGTATCTAGTTCTACTTTCCAAGGACCTTCATCTTTGGGAAACACTGACATTTTGTATCAAAGCAGCAATAATATTCACTATACTGATCAAAGCAAACCCAGAAGATCTTCACAAGCTTCTCAAGGGTTAACTGAACAAGCTCTACAACACACTGCCCACTTACCTTTCTCTAAAAGATACAACAAAACAGGAGATCAATTGGGTGCTGGTGCTGGTGGTAGTGTATCCATTGCTGTTAGAATTATAGACAAAAAGCAATTTGCAGTCAAGGAATTCAGAGCCAAATACGAAAGTGAAAAGAAAAGGGATTACATTAAAAAAATCAATGCCGAGTTTTGTATTGGTATATCTTTGAAACATCCAAATATTGTTGAGACAATTGAGCTAGTTTATGAAAACAATAGAATGTTGCAAGTCATGGAGTATTGTGACTTTGATCTTTTTGCTATAGTCACCAGTAATAAGATGTCATTTGAAGAAACATGCTGTTGTTTCAAACAAATTTTGAATGGTATTGAATACTTGCACTCCATTGGTTTGGCCCATAGAGATTTGAAATTAGATAACTGTGTTTTAAACAAAAATGGTATAGTCAAGTTAATTGATTTTGGTGCAGCAGTAGTCTTTAGCTACCCATTGAGTAACAAGCTAGTAACAGCTTCTGGAATTGTTGGGTCAGATCCGTATTTACCTCCAGAAGTTTGTATCTTTTCCAAGTATGATCCAAGACCTGTTGATATTTGGTCCATTGCAATGATTTTTGTATGTTTGACAATTAAACAATTCCCATGGAAAATACCTAAATTAAAAGATCCTTCTTTCAAGTTGTTCTGCTCAGGTAGAGATTGTGATTCTTTGTCTCAACTAGTTGCCAAACCCGCTCTTCCACCACAATATTACGAAGTTGTTGATACTCCAGAAAGCAGTAATAATCCAAGTAATCCTGACGATTTAAAGATAGGTCCACAATCATTGTTGCATAAGTTACCTGAAGCTTCAAGAAACGTTATTGGTAGAATGATTGAGTTAGCTCCTGCTAGAAGAGCAAGTATTGAAGAAATCATGGAAGATCCATTTGTCAAGAGTATTAAAATGTGCTATTTAAACCATGAAGGTACTGTTGTTAATTACCCAGAAAATCATGTTCACACAGTTGTTGACCAAAGTGTTGCACATATTGCTGGTTTGGAAAAAAACAAGAATAAGTAAGAATACTCATCTATGTAACTCTACAAGTATATAAAACACAAGATTTCAACAAATATAATTAATTATCTATAGTTCACTTCACCTATAAAGCTGTAGATTGAAGAGTTCCGTTATGTTAATACTGCACGTGATTTACTTGAACAAAAAAAAAAAATTTTCTACTTTTTCTTCCGCTTTCTTTGAATTGAAAAATTTGGAACTTTTCACCTTTTCGTCTATTGGTTTATTGAATTAGCTATACAGAGTATAAAGCTTAATAGTTGGCAATAATTATATCATATAAACCGATAAAAATTAATAATCAAAAATATAAATGCACACTGTCAAGCTTATAATTAATGCAACAAAAGCAACTCCAACCCCACCAATTGGTCCAGCTCTAGGTTCAAAGGGTGTCAAAGCCATCGATTTCTGTAAGGAATTCAATGCAGTAACATCTCCATTCATGGCTGATGTGCCTATTCCTGTCAAAATCAAAATCAAAGATGACAGATCATACTCTTTCAAGTTTACAACACCACATACAGGATATCTATTGATGAGAGCTGCCAATATAAAGAAGTGCACAGGTGTAGTTGGTAAAGAAGTTTCAGGACAAGTGAGTTATAAACATGTTTACGAAATTGCCAAGATTAAAAAAGCCGATGAATGTTATAAGAATGTTGAGCTTGAGAAAATTTGTAGAAATATTGCAGGTGTTGCTAAGAGTATGGGTATCGAAATTGTTCGTTAACCATACAATTCATAACTATTAAAAGAAGATTTCATTGTTATTATTACGATTGTTTTTTTTTTTCTTGGTTTAATGCAGGTGTTGCTAAGTTGTAAATAGTCTTACTCTATATATCGAAAGAATAAAAAGAAAAAAAAAAAGAAAGAAAGAATATGTAGTACTGATTGTATTAATTATTAAAGTTGAAATATAACTCTAGACGGTTAATGTCTTGATCTAGATTTACCTTCTTTTCTCTTTTTATTTTTGTTATTATATTTTTTCAATCTATTATTCAAAACCTTTTTATGTTCATCATCACCATGTTTTTTCTTGGAGGTGAATTTACCATTATTATCTCTCTTTTGATTGTGAGAAGAATGATATTTCTTATTAAAATCATCTTTTTTATTGGTTTGTGATTTGCTAGATGCATTAGTTTTGATATTTGTCTTACCAGCACTTCCAATATCAAATGTAAGAAGGTCATTTTTTGTGTCTTGCAGTGGTGTCAATCTAGCATATACCAAATAATAAGCTTCACTGGTTCTTTCTAATACATCCTTTTCAGTAATGGATTCAATCAAATCATCGTCATATCTGGCCCAACTACCATCTGGTTGCAAAGCCTTAGTAGTATAATGACCAGAGCTCAAAGATCTACCTGTGTGAGAAGTAACAGATATCAATTGATAAATTGATGGAGTTTTGGAGTTTTTGTCTTTTAATTTATACTGATTCATATCTAAATACTTATTGAATTCAACTTTTTGTTTCATCTTCTTTGATTCACTACCGTCAAATTCATACTTCTTCAAGTGTACACATAAGTATTCAGGCTCCTCTTGAATCTTTGTAGTCTTAACAGACTTTTTGTTGGATTTTCCACATTTTTCACAATTGTAACCATCAGAAATTACTTCATCTTTGAAAAATTGTTTTATACACTCTTCTAATTCTATAACTTTTTCAGCTTCATCATCGCTACTGGTAGCTTCATAATTATTATTACTAACTTTTGCATTGTCAGCAGCAGCTAAGACCAATGACAAGTCATAAAATTGTTGCTGAGTAATACTGATTTCGCCACACTCACCACATCTTATTCTTTGATTGAACTTCCCACCAAAAATTTGATGGATGATAGATTCGTTCAATGGTTTCCCTTTAGGAACTGAATCTTCTTGCAATCTGGACATCAAAGACATGAAATATTCATGAGAATCTTCTTGTTCCCACTCTGACATCATGCAATTGATATCTTCCAATCTACTAATTAACTTTTTAGGATCTAATCTATAATTCATTCTCAAATTGCCAACATAGTCATCATCTGTGTCGTCATTCTTTTTTTTATTGATCACAGAATTACTTGTCCATTGCCACATCTTTTTGGATGTTTCAGCCAATTGCCATGTAACACTGTTTGTAGAGATTTCCGGATATTTTTCTCTATTAAAGTATAAGTCGATCAAATAATTCTGCAAGGCAGGTATGTGCAACATTGATTGTATGGCTGAGTTTATGTAACATGTTACTCCGTGGTTAACTAATCCTCTTGGATAAAAGCTGTCTTCTATTTTCCTATCACCAAGTATCCAATTTTTTGTCAATATCTTGGGTTCATATCTTGATCCGTGGTCTTCCTTTAAATTTATTGTTAATTGTGATACTTTGTTGATATCTTTTGGTGTTTTAATTTTTTGTTTATAAAGTTGCTTTTTTGTTGGCTTTGGTTGCGGTGTGTCATTCATAAGAACAGGTTTTTGTTTCACCTCTTCTTTGACTTCTTGTTTTATTGGTTCTTTCTTTTTGTTGTTAGGTTTGGTTTCTTCTTTTTTTAATTCTATAACTTTTTTGTTTTGCTCAACCTCAGAGTCAACTATATTTTCACCTAAGTCTTCATCAGGTATATCCTCACCCAAGTCTTCATCAGGTATATCCTCACCCAAGTCTTCATCAGGTATATCCTCGCCCAAGTCTTCATCAACAATGTCTTCACCAATATCACTGTTTACTGGAGTTTTTTCATCAACCAAATCTTCCTTCTTTTCATCAAATTCAACTTTTTGTTTTTTTGCTGGAATTGTTCCAGAAGATTCAGACTCTTGTTCTATCTTACGCTTTTTGCTTGGAGTGATATAATTGAGTAGACTTTCGGCAAGAGATTTAGGTCTATAAGCAGGAGTTTCATCAACTTTTTGAGCTTGATTTGAAATATTTTGTTTATCAGATACATTCTTTTTTGGCAAAGAAGAACCTTTATCTCCTATTATTATGTATTGATCAGTCGAATCATCTGTGTTTTTACTATTATTTGAATTAAATTTCATAAAATGTAATGGTGTAGCGATTATCTTTTCGATAAAAGGTAACAATGAGCTTGAATTATTGTCTTTTGAATTTGAATCTTCATGATCATCATTGATGTTTATGTTATTGTTATCCTCAAATTTGTCATTTGATTTATATTGATCTTTACTTCTATATGTTTTTCTGTTAGAATCATCATGTTTGATGACTTTAATTTTCGAAGCCGGAGTTTTAGAATTCATTTATGCTTGATATAGCGAACTGCCTTTATATTTAGGTCGAAACTGAACACTAAACCTTGTTATTGTTAAAGAAAAATCAGCAAATAAATTGAAACACAGCAATTTGCTTATCAATTTGAATTTGGTTTACAATAAAATTGTCTAAATTCATGATTACATCAAGAGACCAGCTTAAAATTACTGTAAAAATCTTTTTTAAAGCAATAATTATTTAAAAAAAAAATGAAAATTTCAGTCTGTCTAAGGGTAATACTTTTTCACGCCTTATTTTTTCTTTTTGCTGTAGAAATATTTACCTAAATCAAAAAAAAAAAACTACATATATCATATTGAGATTTGGTGTGTGAAAGAACAAGTTTCCTAAATAGGAAACATGTGATCGGAGAATACAAAACCATCAGGAAAAAAAAAGAAACGTTTAAATGCTGGTCACATGATGATATTAAAACATGTGGAAATAAGAATTGACGCGCTAC
>ERZ794949.221-NODE-221-length-20861-cov-3.999567_pt1 | contig 20861 bp, 9 predicted proteins | sample MGYA00511363_ERZ794949 | MGnify/ENA primary metagenome ERZ794949 (study PRJEB30137, sample SAMN04331402) | food metagenome | isolation source: T1 must sample point D1 replicate B | place: Australia: South Australia ...
TTGCACGCCTTAAAATTCGGTTATACTTGATCTATAACTGAGTAAATACTCAACAAGGAAAATCTTCATTAATAAACATATACAATACCAATCTGAACAGGTGAAATACTAAACGGGTTTGCTAAGCGATCACTTCTATTAAATATAACAAACATGTTGGAATTGATTGATTCGATCAACTACAGGGACCTCCCTCATGATATATGTGATTCGGTACTTATGCCAACCATCAACACAAACATTCAATCCATTCTTTGCTTTTCAAGTGATTTATCTATATCTGTAGTAAACTTTGATATGGACTCCAGTCAGTTTCTATCTGATGCCACAATTACTAGTGAACTTACGGTGAAAGAGCATCTTGATCTGAATAACATCGAAACTAGAAGTCTAAAAAATGTATCTTTAATAAATAAAAACGATATAGACAATGTCTCTTATACTAGTACATTTTTTATGACATTTGAAAGGTGTGCTATTATATTAACTGTAGACACACAACATGAAAATGGTATCATAAAAGCGGCTTCTTTAAAATTGAAGAATGGGTTTACTTTGGAGAACTCTGCAACTATAATAGACTTTTACATAGCAGATAAAGCTATATGGCTCATTGCCACACAACAAGAACAGTACTTGCTGGCTCAAGATGTATCCAAGAGTGATTTTGATGAATCAATTCAAATTGATACTCTAGAGAATTTTGGCACGTCCTTTAAAAGTCAAACCCTTTCTTCCATATTACATGTAGGCGTCACATCCAACAATCATCTTTCAATAGTCTTTGGAAGTAAAGATGGATGCATGCATGTTTTCACCTGTAATGGAAAAAACGAATTGCAGCTTTTAAAAACACATGACTTATCCCAATACTCTGTCAATTATTCAACATTCACTCATGAACATGACAGCAACTACCTGCAGCTTGTCAATTTAACGGATCCTAATAACAAGGACAGTGTCATCGGAGTATTATCTAAGAATGCCAACAAGGATTCTTTTATCTACACAGAATTAGGCGGACATATGTTGGATATGCGCATTGGACCAACTTTGAATTTTGATGGATCTGCAATTCCATCATTTGCATTGATCACATCTGAAAATAAGTTACGTCTCTTTGTAAAGCATAAAGAGGTTGATGTAAAAAAATCTGATTTTATCGAGTGTAATAATCTCATATGGTCTGCAGATAAAACGGTACTGTTTTTTATGACACCAAGAAATGCTATTTTCTCTTTAAACATGAGAAAGTCTTTGACTGCTTATGACATAATTGATGGAAGCTACTATAATGCTTCAACATTTGATTCAGAAACAATAAACTTTGTAACGAAAAACATTTTCAATGAAAAACCTAGAAAATCTATAGGAAAAGGATCGATTGACGATCCAATATCTCTAGATGATATTGAATCACCAATCAAAATAGAACGAGCCACACAACAAAAAGCAAAAAGGAACACCCCACTTTCGGGACAAAAATCTATGACAGATTTTTTTGAAAAGAAAATATCACCATCGCCAAATAAGCCTGAATCAATCATAAAGCAATTACGCTTTGATGAAGAACCATTACAAAGTACAAACCTTTCAATGGGTGAATCTCTTGAAAAAATTTTTGAAGAGAAAATGCATGATGCCTTCACTGAATTTGAAAAAAGCATGGGTTTCAAACCAAAGAAACCAAGTGAAGAGGCTAAGAAAACGGAATATCAAGACAAGGATGAAACGAAACTTAACGAGAAACTTGGAAACATTGACAAAATATCTCTTCCTAACTTGATCACATCTGAAAACTTTGTGGATAACAATTCTAAAGAAGTAAATACGGAAGGTACCAAAGAAGGTGTCCTCGATAAAGAACCAGATGTACATGTATCTGAAGATTTACCTGCTTCCGACTCAATCGCAATGAAGTTCCATGCACCTACTCTGTTAGTCCCAAAAAGTCTTAAAAGAATTATACCGACAACAGATGATTCAGGCTTGGAAAAACCTCCCAAGAAAGCTAAAAAGGAACTAGAGGGGATAGAGATGCTTGACGATTACACACTAAGCCCAATGCTGGCTTTTGCTAAAGTAAGGCTGTCCATACCAAAGCTTAGAACTGCCTTTCAAGTATCAATTGAGAATGAATACACGATCAATGTCATGAACAAAAGCCCAAATGATCAAAACCCAACCAGAGTGTTTTTAAAGCAAACTAGCGACAAAAATGACGATACTCATCCATCGGAAACACAGTTTTTACAGAAGTGTGTGTCACTGGTGACCGGAACGACTTCATTTTTTGCCTTTTCAACGGAAAATGGATTGATATACATATGCTCATCGCTCACAGGAAGAAGATTGGAGCAACCTCTGATGCTTGGAGTTCCTGTATCCATGCTTGAATCAGCTGGGAACTACTTAGTTTGTCTAACATGTGTGGGTGAACTTTATTGTTGGAACGTTGACAAAATGGAGTTAGCGCACCCAGTGGCCTCGATATATCCTGTTCTGTCTCCGTGTTTAAGATCCGGTAACGATGTTTTGTCTAGAGCAGAGAATATTACGAGCATAAGTGTGACAAAAAACGGTGTCAGCTTAATCACTTTGAGTAATGGAGACTCTTACCTGTATGACAAGATGATGCAATCTTGGAGTTTGATAAATGACAGTTGGTGGGCATATTCATCAAAACACTGGGATGCAAGCAATAATAAAGGTGGGTTGTTGGCAAGCAATTCCACAAAAAAACAAAACTCCATAATGAAAATGCTAGAATATAAAACCAACGAAGAGTTGAAGAGAAAGGGACAAGCCAAATTCATCCAAAACTTTACCAAAACCATGCTGTTTAAAGAGGGATTTGAGAACCTTGAACAATCTGCATCTATTTCTCACTTATTCAATAAGTTATACGTTTACAAAAAGTTTGAAGAGTTTGAGGAATTCCAAGACACTTTGATTGTATTGTGCAGTACGTTGGCAGAATTTGGTCTTACATTGATGTTACAAGAAGTCTTCGATGTTTTGTTTGACATTGAAACTGAAAACTTCATAGGCCCATACAAAAAACATGATCTGCTTAGAAAGTCCATTGCAGCTGTTTATCAAGTAGGAACAGCTGAATCGAAAAGAGCAGCCAAAATGTATTCAGACAATTTATGAACAATGTACTTAATTATTTACACGAATAAATTAAATCTTAATCATCAAAAGCATATATATCGGATGAGATTCTATATTCAGACCAACAATAGTAGACTACTTGAAGCCCATAATTTTTCTAATTTTCTTGATGTTTTCACTTGCTATTTTTCTTGCTTCTATTTCTCCTTTTAAGGCTACACTTTGGAGATACTCTATGTCTCCACGAATAGACTTATACTTCTCTCTTGGTTCAGCAATCCACTCAGTGATAACATCAGATACATATTTCTTCAATTCAGAGTGACTAGTCAAGCCTTCAATATCTTTTTCAACATCAACGATTTCCTTCTTTTGAATACCCGCAACTATGTTGATCAAATTGGAAACACCTGGTCTGTTTTCTGGATCATACCTAAAAGGCTGATCTACTATTGAGTCTGTGGTTGCCTTTTTGATTTTAAGTCTGATTTCCTCATCGGAGTCTGATAGGTATATGCAGGCTGTCTTACTAGGATCTGACTTTGACATCTTCTTTGTTACATCTTTTAAACTGTATATCTTCTTTGCTGGAGTTGTCATGATTCTTGGATACTTGAACACATTGGTTTTATATACATGATTAAACTTTTTAGCTAATGTTTGTGTCAGCTCTAAGTGTTGTGTTTGATCCTCACCGACAGGGACTAAATCGGGATTGTATAGCAGGACATCAGCAGCCTGCAAGACAGGATATGAAAAAAGACCAAGAGAGTATTCAGATTGAAGACTTGAAAGCTCATTTTTGTTGTTTGTTCCCTCTTGCTGGGATTTTGATTTCCATTGAGTCATTCTGGATAAAGCCCCAATACCAGTGATTGTACTCAAATACCATGCCAATTCGGCGTGTTCCTTAACATCAGATTGAACGTAAAGACAGCACTTTTCTGGATCTACACCGAATGCTATCAAATGAGCTAATGTATCCAATTTTTTGTTTACAAACTCTTCAGCTGTTGGATGCTTAGTGGTGATTGCATGCAAATCGGCAAGTCCAAAAATCAGTTTCTGAGATTCATCAGTTTTGAGTCTTGACAATTCAGCCCATGATGCAACAGCACCTAGATAGTTACCAAGATGCATTGTACCACTTGGTTGTATAAGGCTAAATACTGTTTGATTTTTTTTCAGAATTGAACTATCAATATTGTATCCTAAATGAAGGGTTGATTTGTAACATTTGAAGCTTGTACTAAAGCTTTTTTCAATGCCAAAAGTCTTAGATTTAGTTATATTCATCTTAACCAATGCAATACACATGACTGAGTTGACTTTGGTGTCATCAGTTTCCAAGCTAAACAAGGTTAAATGAAAGTTTTAATCACTCGCAGATAAACATCTATGAAGAACGAAACAAAAAAAATTTTTTATGTCCGCATATATTGTGAACTCTTTCAAAATAAGAACATGGCTACATTAATAAAGAATTATGACAATTTATATACAGTGTCGTTATCCCAACCTCTTGACTCAAGATAACCAGTTATAGGACCTTGGTTTAGGTCGTATTTAGGTCCACAGACGTCTGCAATGAAGCTTTCTGGACCAACAACAAGACTCACTACAGGCTCGATAGATGTTCTGTCTGAAGCGCCTTTGTTAGGAATATCTAAAGACTCAAATGGGAAAGGCGGCTTGATTAGCTTGTTTAATTTTCTTTTATTTCTTAGTTCACTTCTGAAGTCTTCAAAGCAGTGCATTTGTAACCTATTTTTATCTTGTAATAAGTCTATGAAGGGTATCAATGGACTCAACTCTTCTTGGTAATTTTTACAGGCGTGGACAATCTGTATCTTGCCTTTGCAAGGGTTTTCAGTCAGCATCAATTGCAAAGGGGTAACAATACCGGTACCTCCTGTAAAAAAGTTCACATCAAAGGGTTTGTATTTGAGGTGTTCAGCAGACTCTTGCTTGCCTTCTTCATTTAGGAAGCGCCTGTCTAAAGATATCTCATCAGTTGGTCCTTCAGGAAACTGGTAGTCAATATAAGGCCCACGTATTTCAATCTCATCACCAATGGGCAAAGTGCTCATCCATCTGGCAACTTCTCCATTGTCATATTTTTTAATGTAAAACATCATCTTGCCGCTAATATCCCCATCTTCGAGAACCTTAAGTTTGATACCGTCCTTCTCTGATTCAACATGTTCCAAGGGTAATGGAGTATAATGTCTAACGACATGAATTTGAGGCTGTTTCACTTGAATTGACCATAACTTTCTGTATCCATGTTCTTTCCATAAGTTCCTCTTCTGTTTCTTTAAAGGTTCAATTTCTAAAAGGTAATGGTCTTTATCTACAAAGTGTCTCCATGAGATTTTATACTTTACAAAATGTTCATTTGATAACTCAACTTTTGATCTTTCTTCTAGATAAGTTGTAATTGGACTTGAAACCAATGCAACTGGAGCTGTCAGAGCTGCTGATAAAAGGCCCAGTCTCCAAAGACTGATCTTGCCCGTATTACTGTTAGTAATCAATCGCTTGAAAAACATGTTGATTTCTTCTTGCGTGTGGTTACTGCTGCTTTGATTTATATTAAACCTTGTTATCCAATTTGTTCAGTTTCAATGAATTTGTTTAGTTTTTCTCTCAATCGATCATTTGCCTAATGAATAGACTCGTGACCTGGGCTGCTCATCGGAGAACTCCAATAAAAAATACCGGTCCTGTATTGCTCACACTTTTTTTTTTTTGAATGAAGAATTAGTGATTCAAGGCTTGCTTGAAATATCTACTGGACATTCTTATATAATGAAGAACCAAATATATAGCCATAGGGTTTTCTTCTTTTTATAAAAAGTATTGATCATTACTTAGAAAACTATTCATCTGAAACAACCAAAGAAATAAAACAATATGAAACTAACATTAAAAAAGTCTCTTGAAGCCCATGATGGCTCTGTTTGGTCTTTAAGTGTAAAAAAGAATGAAATAACCGGCAATCCACTGTTACTGGCATCTGGATCAACAGACAAACAAGTCAAAATATTTTCCTTGACATCTGAAAACTATGATTTATATGAAACCTTGGATTCATCTGTTCATAGAAAGACTATTTCATCTGTTTCCTGGAGACCAAACACATTGAATGAACAATTGATTTTAGCATCCTCCTCATTTGACACAACCACTTCCATCTGGGGGAAGGAACCCAGTGATTCTGATTTTGAGCTTTTGGCATTGATTGAAGGCCATGAAAATGAAGTTAAGTCTTGTCAATGGTCTCACAACGGAAAATACTTGGCAACTTGCTCACGTGATAAAAGTGTTTGGATTTGGGAGGCTGATGAGTACAGCGAGGAGTTTGAGTGTGTGGCAGTATTGCAGGAACATGACCAAGACATCAAGAATGTTGCTTGGCACCCTGAGCAGTTGATGCTGGCAACTTCATCATACGATGATACCGTGAAGATATACATTCCATATGAGGATGACTGGGAGTGTGTTTCCAGCTTGGAAGGGCATGAAGGAACCGTTTGGTGCTCCGCCTTTGAAGCTGGGTTGAATACAGATTCCACCAGGCTAGTGACATGCTCTGATGACTCGACTCTAAAGATTTGGGAAATGATACACGATGGCACAGATGACAACGAAGGTCAAATATGGGAAGTTCAGAGCCAGCTTCCTGACTATGTTCACTCTAGACAAATTTACAGCTGTGCTTGGAACGATAAAAACGGACTTATAGCATCCACAGGAGCTGATGGAAAACTAGCGGTTTACAAAGAAAAAGGACAAAGAGGGTCTGGGGAATGGGATGTAGTTGCAGAGCTTCATGACGCCCACCATGAATACGAAGTTAACTGTGTTACATGGATCGATGAAAATACTTTAGCCACTGCTGGTGATAACGGGTCCATAAACATATTCTCGTTATCAGATTAATCCCGCTTTTAAATGAGATTATAAATATATATAGAATCTTCTCTCAAAGAGATGCCATGATCATTAACAAAAAGACCATGAGCAAAATAAAGAAGAAATAGAAGAAGATTTTGGACTTCTTTTTTTGATATTCTAATGCCTTTGTTAATTCCTTTGACGCCATTTTAGTATTATTTTCAACACTATACATGTTAGACTCAATGGTGTCAACCATCATACCTTGTTCTAGAACCATGGCACTGAGATCTTTGAATATTCTGTTTACATCTTGAATATTGGATTGAATCCGCCCAATCTCAGCATTTCTTTGTGCATATAAGTTATTCTGGTAGTCTGCTTCTGATAGCGCTTGTGTGTTTCTCTCAACAATCATTTGCATCCTGTGATGATCCGGTAATAAGTTTGCCGAGCTTGGATCAGATTCCAATGCCTCAGCTTCTTCTTGTAAAAGAGCTGATTTGTTCTCCTCAGCTAGCTTTTCGTCAAAGTTCTTCAGTCTCAGTTGACACCTTTTAAACTCTTTGACAGAAAAATCAATATCCCTGACTATCTTATCTCTAGATATAAGTCGTTGATTGTCCAGTAAAGATCTGTCGATAGCTAGCAACTCATCTAAAACGGTCTTCAGCTTCTTCATTTTTTCAGTTACCATCTCTATATTGTTAAGCGACTTTGTTAGAATCTTGTTGATACTATTGCCTGTTGCTAGACCACTTTCCAATGTATCTATAAACTGTTGCAATGTTGAAACATCTCCGTTGACATCAAACAGCAAATGTGATAACTCACTGAGCAATTTATCAAACTCTGGGTGATCAGAGAACAGCTGGCCTTCTGTACTGTTCATGGTGGCTCAATAAAAGTAAAAAATATGTATAAATGAAGTTACGGGTTATATACTATAAAGATCTTGGTTGTTGTAAAGTGTTATTGTTTAAATCGAGAAAGATTAACTAGAGGAAAAATAGGTAAAAAAACGACAAAACCACTTATCGCCAAAGTTTGTTCCCGTTGATCAAAGTTTGGCAGACAACGCAAGTCACGTGTACCTGCGCCTTCACTGAGTAAAGCTTTACACGAAGAATAATATGATAACCACCAATCCAACGACACTTGCTCCTACAACTTCTATTTGCTTCTTATTATCTCTATAAAACTTGATTATTTCTGTTTGTATCTCTGTAAACAACATGCCGTTGTTATCATCCGCTGAAGGTTCGAATTTGGGCTTGTAAGCATGGAATTTACCTCTCTTCTCTATGGCCTCCTTCTTCTTTTTTTCGCTGAATTTTGACAACTTATTGAATTCCATATCTTTTATATTCTTGTTGAAAATCCTATTGAATACATTTGGTTTGGTGGTTGCGATATCATGGGATCCCATAATTAAAAGACTTGTTCTTGGCGATGGAATAGCACCAAAGATCTTTCCTAGTTCATCATCAATGAGCATCAGTCTATCCTCAATATCATCACCACTATGTGATGTGTCATTTTCATCTACAGTCAAAAAGTCGTCATCATAGCTGATCAGGATCATTCTTTTGTTTGTGTCAATGTACTTTTCAAAACCTTCAAGAGTGGTGTTTCCTGCAATGTATAAAGAATGCTCTTCTAACACCTTGCATTTCTTTTCTATCGTCCACATAACATCATTGATTAGCTTTGTCTTACCTAAGGAACCAACATTGGATATTGATGAGACTTGTTCTATAGTTCCAGACCTTTCTAGCAGAGTTTGCACATTTTTGAAAATACCTTCATGTTGGAGGTAATGATCCCAGCTCAATCCTGGAATATTGGCTATTACCAATGCATCCCAAGTACATGTATCAAATGTGTTTATTAGATGGTTTTTGAACTCGTTTGCTTTCACATGGGATTGATTTAAACTATGATGATTTTTTAAAAAATTTGAACTAGACAGTATGGCATTGTTAACTTCACCAGAGACAGCAAAGCATATATCTACACTATGGATCAATAGAAAAAGAAAGAATAGCAATGATTCTCTCATTATTTATTCAAAGACTTGTTCCTTTTTGGTTTATAATATCAATTTTTGACACTAATTTTTTAAGAAAAAAAGAATCTTGATTACGAAAACAAAATGCTAAAAAAAAAAGCATCATTCGGCTCAACGAGGCTTTGTCTGAATCATTTTAATCAATTAAAAATTACTCTACGAATCAAATCTATTTACATGAGCTCTTGTTATATACAATTATTTAATCAAAGTTTTATATGCTAATATTTGTCGACAATCATCTTTTTCTTCAAGTGTTCCCTTGCCTCTCTATCTTTAATAGCATCTCCTATAGTTTCCTCATCTGAATAATCTCTATTTGTTGCCTTGACATCTCTTTCAATTACATAATCAATTAAAGTTTTGTATATGGCAAAAGAAGATTCAACAATTTTGTTACAAGCTTCACTGTTAATACCGCTATTACGATCTTGTGCTTGGTCGTCTCTTTTCAGCAAGACAAAATCCTTTGGGCTAGTGTAATGCTTTTCCTCATCTTTGAATATTTCTACACTGTCTATATCTATCTTACCCAACAATTCGCTTACTCTTACAGTTGAATCGACTAATGAGGAACTACCATGCTGTAAGCTAGTTTCCTTAGCCAAATCCAACACAGATTGTTTGTTCAAAAGCTCTGTCTTTTTCTTTTCTTCTTCATTTTTCAATTTTTCAAAAGTCCTTTTCTTAGCAGAGTCAAACTCCGTTTCTTCTTGCATTTGAGAAACTTCCTTTGATGGGAACATGGCTTTATACTTTTTTGCAAATTCAACGAGATATTGATTGCTTTCTAAAATTGGTAAATCATTCTTACAAATGTACTCAAAAATGTCAGTATTAACAAACTCGTCCACAGCATCAGGATACTCTATATGCTGGTATCTGTAGTAACTTACCAGGTACCACTTCTTTACACCTTCCCACAAACGTAATTTATATGCCTTTTCAATAAAGGCTAAAACGAGAAATCCGTCAAGTTTGTTTCCAGAAATATTAATGCACCTGGTTATGTTATTTGTGTATCTATGAAACTTCGTCAGCTTCAAAGCTTTCGTGGTGTTTGGTAAAATAAATTTGGGATTACTTAGCAAATACAAAACCGGGTTACCGGGACCTAAGTTTTGAGAATGTATAGGCTTGTAGTATTGTGTTCTTGCTATGAAGAAGGCTATCCAATAGCTGCCTAATTTGTTTAAGGAATAATCAATAAAAGCACATGCAATTATGTCTCTATCGGGAGTAGTGAAGAATTTGTCTCTGTTAACACAATACTCGTAATATAAATCTCTGAATCCAACAGTGTCATGGACTAAAGGTATGCAAACATTATAATAAAATGAAGCCAAAAATTCCTCGTTTGCTATATTTTCCGTCATCAAATCTAAAAATGGACCCTCTTTTTTATCGTTATGTTCTTTGAAATAAGCCTCAGCCTTTGATATAAAGTATTCACTTGGAGAATAGTTAAAATATTTTAGCAATTCATACTTTTGTAGCATCAATATTATACTTGGATCTAGCTTCTCCAAAAATGCAAACAGCTTACCTGTGTCATTATTAGTGATATTCATAAAACTGGTGAAGAACATATCCCAAATATTTTTCTTCAGTTTACTTCTTGCATTCAATCTTTCTATTGTATGATTCTCACTTTTAGTAGAATGAAGCATCCAATTTAAGAATATAGGCATGAATTGATGCTGGAACATTTCAAATTTCTCACCATCTAAATCCAACTTTGAGAAAATCGATAAACTTTCAGCTATGAAGTCTTGAAAGGTTATGTACTGATACTTGGTTTTCCTTGAATCAATGTATTGAAGAATCTTGTTAAAGCCTGTAAAAGAATCTATAATGTTTTGTTCAGGAACTTCAAGACCAAACATTTTACCTCTAACACTGCTGTAGTGTGCTCTCATGAGATCCATCATTTCATCTAAGGATATTTTCTCATTGTTTTCAGCATTGTATTCAAAAAGCATCTGCGCACAATCCGCATGGCATTTGATCATTTTGAAATCAATCTCATCTCTATCTGTTTTGAATGCGAAGTATTTTACTGATGCAGTAAAGTAATTCATGGGCAACATCTTTATCAAACTTTTTTTATAGCTCAACTCTTCAAACTTTGAGAATTGTGTTCTTAAAGTCAAAAAGTTCTTTTCTACCATTCTTCGAGGACTCTCGTCATTAGTTAAGACTATTCTTCTAAAATAGTACAAAAGATCAGCTTCAGTTAAAACTTCATACCCCTCATTCAAACAAATCTCAAACAGAGTTAAAAACTCTGAGTTTGTTAGTCGGTGCTGGAAAAATTTTTGTATCAAAGTGACTTCATTATCAGTAAACGTTTCTCTATAAAAACTCAACCCTGTCACAATCCAAGTGTGAATAAATGCATCTTTTTTAGCATGTCTTGCAAATTTGGCGGTATTACTAACTTCTCTCCAAAATACTTTCTGGTCGAACATAACCAAATACAAAGATAAAGACCTTGAAATCATTGTATTGGGAGTAAAACGATTATAGTTTTTAAAGTTGTATGATCTATCAAGTAAATACTTAACATTTGATCTATCAAAGTTTTTTTCCAGGTACTTATTTATTTTGATGAGGCGATTTTTTCTTTCTTTCAGTGTTAAGGTTGAGCAAGTTGCAACATCTGAAACAGTTCTTTCAACAATATCCTGCAAAGACATGCCTTTCAGACGTTCTAAGTAGTCATCATTATTGTAGTTAGTAGACCTACTTGGTGAGAGTGTACTTGAAAATCTTGTACTTATGTTATAATAAGCTATCCTGTGATCTATCAGTGGTTTGATAAACGCCAGGTTAGATATTTTTGATCGGAATGTATAGGAAAAAATAGCCATTCATTTATGATTTTATAGATTGTATAATGTTTGCTAATCTGCTCTGTTGTGCCTTGTCGCTGGTTCAGAAAGTTGTGAAGATTATCCTAAAATACCAAGTTTGTTATATGACTTTTCAAACTAAAAATTCCAAAAGAAAAAAAAAAAAAAATTCAGCATTCCCAAAATAGTGATATTATAGCCCAAACTGGTAATAACTTACACCGGCTGGGCAACATTGAGTTTTCAGGGAGAAGAAAAAAATCAAGCCAAAAGTTTCGATAGAGAAGAAAAAAAATAGTTAAATAATCAAAATGTTGAAAAAAAGAAACACTCCTGAACCAAAAAATAAGCAAAAACAGCATTGATTAAGGACTTCACATCAGACACAACAGGCAACTATTACCATATCAAGATAAAGAAAATAGGATCAGCTCAATATGGATTCAACTAATAGTACTAACATGTTTTCAAATGGAAGCAAGTTTTCAATAAATTCATTTTCTGGAAAAGCCACTCGTTCCACAGACAACATTGGTGCAAATCAAAAAATTGACAATCTACACTCGAAAAACATATTCAATGCATCATCAAAGTCACTTTCATCAAGCATGATCAATTCTAAAGGAACGCCTGTTAATAAAAGTATACTTTCGTTGAAATCTAACAACAACAGCAACAGTGAGAGTTCCATATCCCTGTCCTCAAAGAATGAATCAAACACACCTGTTGGTAAGCACATGCCAATTCCTATTGGAGTTCATACACAATCTGAAGGAGATTTACCCATGTCACAGGGAATGACCATTAGCAATGGAAACATAATTAAATCAAGACTGAGATCAAACACTGCCGGAAAATTAACCGCTACTGCATCAATGCCAAATGTTCACACGTTGTCATCGGATGATCCTTCAAAGTCCATTAAAAAACCTAAGAGTCAATCAAAGGATATAGCTAGAATGAAGGCACCAAATGTTTTGAACATATTCAAGAGAACCGAAGTTATAGGTCGAGGTAAGTTTGGTGTTGTTTACAAAGGGTACCATATGAAGACAAAACATGTCTATGCCATAAAAGTCCTGAACTTGGACAGTAATGAAGATGAAATAGAAGATGTTCAGCAAGAAATCAAGTTTTTGTCAAGCTCAAGAAACATTCAAAATGTTACCAAATACTACGGATCTTATTTACTTGACACCAAGCTGTGGATTATTATGGAATACTGTGCAGGTGGATCACTGAGAACACTTCTAAGAGCTGGCGTGCTCAACGATGAGATGATAGGTGTTATATTCAGAGAGCTACTGTATGCTGTTTCAGCAATTCACCATGACAAGCTAATACATAGAGATATCAAAGCTGCAAATGTTTTGATTAGCTACGACGGAAAAGTAAAACTATGTGATTTTGGTGTAGCAGCCAAGCTTACACAAACTAGACCAAGAAGACAAAGTCTTGCAGGAACACCCTTTTGGATGGCTCCTGAAGTCATCACAGAAAGCTCAACTTATGACAGCAAAGCAGACATCTGGTCCTTAGGTATAACAGTATTTGAATCCGCAACAGGAAACCCACCATATTGTGATGTAGATGCCATGAGAGCGATGCAGATGATAGCTAAAAACAAGCCACCTAGACTTGAGGGAAAACAATACTCATCTGATTTGAAGGAGTTTGTTGCATTATGTCTAGATGAAAATCCATATGAACGTTCCTCAGCTTCTGAGCTTTTGAAAAGTCAGTTTATATTAAAATACAGTTCAGTAAAGGTTTCTGTTCTTAAGGAGTTGATCGTAAGATACAATAATTACAAGACGAAAAACAAAAATGATATGTCGCTCACTGATAATGAACCCTCATCTTTGAATGCCAAACCAGAAAAAAGTAAAAGTATCAAAACTTCAAGTAAAAACACAGGCAAAACAACTAAGGATGCCAAGTTTGGATCAAAGAACGTTGAAAAGATTATATCCTCTTCTAATGCTGTGAACATTCCAAGTACACCGATGCCTTTGGCCCCATCGATGGGCGACAGGACTTATAGTGATGTATTTGGAGCAGCATTTGCAAGAGCTGAAGAAGGCACCAATGCGATAGCTGAAGAAAAAGAGGAAACAGCAAATGATACATTCGATTCAAATTCTGGCTTCCAATGGGACTTTGACACTCATAAGAGTAATGAAAAGGAAATCAAGGCTGGGGTAGAAGTGATGAACAAAAACGACTTTAATAACATCAATGATGAGCATTACTGGAATGATGATAACAACGATGATGACAAGCAACCATTCCATCATTTCCAAACAAATACCACGATGAGAAAGAACAGTTCATATTTCAACACTCAAACTGCTGCTCCAGCCTCTATGATACACTCATATCACCCACATCACAACCACATGTCACAAATGACCAATAAACCAGGACAACAAAGTATCAGAACTGGAAACCTAAAATATTCTAGCTCGTTCAAGTACACCAACAATACGGGAGCTGTCGTAAATGGACACGAGGCCACATACCCTTCAAAGCAAAACACATCATATAACATTTACAGCAACAACTATGTCCCAAGAACTATCAATAACAATTTAGGAGCAACTGAAAAGGACTCACGCATGATCAACACCAAAAAATTGGATGTGACTGAAAAATACACAACCGGACGACAAAATATGAAGGAAGGCTCAGAAATACCAACGAGTTTGTTGAAACTGTTTGAAGATTTAGATGCCAAGCCTCCGAATGAACTGGAGTTACCATTGATGACACCTACTCCAATGGGCGACTACTTTGGTCATGAGCCGAAGTCATACTTTGAAAATGCCGGTATGTCAAAGCCTGAAAACTATTCGATGTACATGTTGAAGAATAAAAAATACTTGCAAGAGGGGAAGACTTCATCAACATTGTCTCTGAACACTGATGGAGTAAGCACACCTTTGTCTGTGTCTGATTCCAATGTTGTGGAGATAGAGATACCTGATGAGTTACCTGTGGCCACAACCCCATCCATGGCCTCCATACCATCTCAGATCAAGCCTAGATCAAGATCATCAACGTTGAATGCGGTGCTTTCCAAAAATCCCAATAATGTAGCCAAGAACATGGAAATCCATCGAAGAGGAACAGTTTCTTCTGGGTATTTGAAAAACCCAGGTTTGAACAACAACTCTGGACCAGCCCTGAACCCCGAGGTTAGAACACATGGGAGAGAGGATGCATTGGAGGGCAACAAGGAGATGCAGCAACCTAGAACAATGACTCCAGGCACGAACACAGGTCGTTCATCTCCAATAAAAATTGACTTGAAGATCAACACCTCATCAACCCAACAGGCACACAATCCAAAGGGGTTGTTGGAGGACGGCAACAAGAAAAGCCCTAATTTGGCTCAAGAAAAGAACAGCTCGAGAATGGCATCTCCAAACCAAAGAAACTTCTACCAGGAACCATTATCAGCCATGACACCATCATCCACGTTCATACCGTCTCCAAAGAGAAAGAGAAACCTGAGCATGGCGGGTGGCCAATCAAAACCTAACATTGGTGTTGAAATGGCCAATAATAATGCTGAGATCATGAACACGTTGCTGCAACCGTTCAATAACGTTAGCAGTGATGAGAATGGGACTTCGTCTGTATCGCTGAGTGTGAGTCAAACCCCTGACAACAACAGCAAGAGACTGACAAGGGACTTCAGAAAGAACAATCCAAACCTCAAGCTGGAAATGCCATTACCCAAGCACAACATGCAATCGCACGCATCAACTGCATCAAGCAACATTGATGTGTCCACAGGGCTGGGGCCAACCCAAAGCTCCACAAGTGTGAACCAATTTGGATTCAACACCAACAACCCAGGGAATGTTGCGTATGCCATGACACCCCTAGCGGAGAAGTCCATGATGTTCACCAGTGGAGACATCAAGAGGAGCGAAGCAATGCATGGTGAGCCAGCAGGTGGAGACACAAAGACGAACGTTGCTAATGAGAGAAGTGGCAGCAATTTGGCAGGAATTGTTGAAGAAACAAACGACGTGTCCACTGTTAAACGGAGAAATAATGTACATGAAGATGTTGATAGTAATAATGCATCAAAGAAGAAACCTAAGGAAGTTAATAGCGGAAACCAGGGAACCACTTCAAATGCAAACGATGAAGAACTAAGAAGAAACGAGGCTAATGGAGACACGGGCAGTTCTGAATATACCTTAGGCACCAATGTGAATGATAATGTGCCATTGAAAACACCAGGCCTGACTCCTGGACTGGTAACTAATTTTGAAAACGGACTTCTTGTTTCACAGGATAAAAAGCCGAATGATCTCAGCTACTTCGGCGGGTCCAGTGGGAACTTGATCAACAAGTTGGAGTCCTTGAACAGCGAGGAGCTGAAAAGCTACAACAGTGGCCATTATGCAGCTGCGAATGAAAGAAAATCGTCAATATTGAGTACCCATACTGACTCGACATTTGGTAAGCCGATGAAGAACTCTGATATGGCTAATGCACCTCAGGAGACAGGCACAACAGTCGGCAGTCCCCTAAATATGCTGGGGAACGAAGATGACAATGCTGAGAATAGCAATGTCATCAACACAAACATCATCAACCGCAGAATCAGCAGCAAGACACGAAGTCTGTCCAGTTCCCAGGTGACAACACCAAAGTTAGAGGAGTTTGCCGACATGAGAATCATGTTCTTGGATTACCCTGCATTGAAGGAGAATGAGGCAGACATTGTGGAGGAACAAGAGGGGACTGATGGAGAGGAGGTCGATAACTCCGAAGCCGAAGAGATAAAGGAGATCCTGGAGGAGGAAAAGGACCACTACTATTACTATGCAGTTGAACAGGAACAAAGAGACATACTGATGAGGGACCTGAACCAGCTGATGATTGACTATGAAACAGCATTTGGGCTGTTGGAAAATGAGTATAGGATATTTGAAGAGACCCTGAACTAGCTACAGTATATATTTTTAGACCTTATAACTTTGTTTACGACTTGTTATCTGAGAGCGACACATACCATGGACACTATCAACAATGGGTTGTGCAAGTGTTCTAGAACATGTGCCTATAAATACACATGGCCCAAACGGGAAATGGCGGCTACCCCTTGTTTCCACTTTGAGCGAGTGGTTCCGAAACAGGGCAGCTGCCTTTTTTTTTTTTTTCCTCAAAGTGAACCACTGCAAAGTTTAAACAAAGGCCCACAGTGGTCGAGAACGAAAGATCAGCGAAAAAAAAAATACTAATATTAAAACATTGGTAATGGATGAAACCAGATTGGCATTGACAACTCTATTGATCTCTCAAGCATAAGTAAGTAAGAAAGCAATATCTATAATACTTAGATTTCACAACACTGGTATAACAACTCTTTTGGGAACACCAAACCATATATAGCCACATCTGTTATTCCTAAAGCCCAAAAAAAAAAAGTAAACATATAAACAAAAATGTCAGATCAGTATAACCTGGATGACTATCTTTCATCCAGAAGCAACAGCAACGATCGTGTTGTTTCGCCTATAAATGAAAAGTCAAAGTCAGTATCGCAGAGCTACAACATCACAGATGAGGATATCCAATATTTTAAAAACTTAAACAACTCTAAGCTGAATGACAAGGTTTCATTGTCATCTGTTGGATCAACAAAGACCATTGATTCCATCAAGAGACCTAGTGAAAACTTTTTAGAAAGCTTCATGTCCACATCAAACATGATGAAATCATCCAGCAGCATATACCATATGAACAAATCCCCACCAAGACCCAGATCACCGGGCAAACACAATGGATTCATGATGACATCTCAAAATCTGCTGGCACATGATACCAAGGATCAGAAAGGGTCTTTTGAGCTATTTGAGAGTCACGATAACGAGGAGCCATTTATGAACATTGTTTCTTCCACAGCCACTCCCATGTTGATACCGGATAATACAACATCTTATAGCAAGGAAACAATCATAATTGAAAAGCCAAAGGAGTTTATGGAGCCTTCAAGAACCAGCACGGGGACTTCAGACAACTCTGATCTGGTGATGTCACATAAAAGCCAGCCCTCAACAACAATAACAGACCAAGCAAGTGAGGACACCAAGGACAACAAGCTCTACAACAGCCAGTCCAACAGCAGCATTGGTGTTATTCTTTCCCCATATGAAGAGAACGAGTCGTTGAAGGATGACATGAACACTAGCCAAGATGCTGCTGATGCCAGCAACCAGACCATTGATGCAGAGGAGATCAACAGCAAGGCAAGGTACATGTTCCAATGTAACAACTACATGGATAACTATAACTCACAAAAAGTTAAAAGCTTTAGTAGCGGAAATAAACTAGAGGATGGACAAATTCCAACTATAAGTGATAATACCTTACAGTACTATCAAATGACACCATCTCAAAGGTTGAGATACAGAAGAGAACAAAGCAAAAACAAGGTTAAGCACACTGCCTATTACAAGGAGTATGTCTATGACTCCCTAGAAACCTATGAAAAAAACTATTACAAGCATGGTAACATTTATGCCAAGAAGCCTCCAACAATAACGGCGAATTCTGACAGCATGGTTCCGAAAAAGGTTATTAATCAATACCAGAATAATGCAAACAATATCAACAACCTGATTTGGAATGTGCCTGTTTCATCCACTGCTGTGATGAACATGAACTTTAATAACAATAATGTTTCAAAGAAGGAAAACCCAAAGACTTCTTCCATATCTCCTACAAATTCCGCAATGCCAATGACTCCAGTTCATGGTATATCCTCCAGAAAAGAGTTAATTGATGGGTTCAACCAAACATCATTGTCTTTAACTGACCTATACCTGCTTGAGATGCAAAAGCAAAACAGGGAAAAAATCAATGAAAGACTCAAAGAAAGTGAGCATCTTCCATCTGTTGTCAGGGAGGCTACCGAAGAAGGACTGGATGAAGCCAGATTTGTTTCCAAGGAAAAGCTGAATTTGATATCATCATCAAGACCCAGCTGGCTCCCTGTTAAGGAAACCAAGGAAAACCAAAAGCATGAAAAGGAGATTTATAGAACGGTGTCGAATCTGTCTATAGAAAAAATGAACTTGAACAAAAAATTCAGCAACTTGAGCACCACCGTTATGGAAATGCTCATGAAAAACAACAAGTTGTTAAAGGGCAGTGGTTCGAAAGAGACCAAGATGATCAGCTCGAGCAGTGTGCTTTCAACAGTGACCAAGAACATATTTGAGTATCCATTCATTGGAAACATGGACAACAGACTTGAGGTTTATGAAAGGGTGTTAATGGGTGATATATATAAAGTTGATGTATTCGAGAACACAAAGCTAGGACTCAAGGCATTCAAGGGGACCGATTACAAGAATGAAAGAATCGACGAGTCCCTGTATAAAGCAATCAAAGAAGTCCTGAGCCATTATGATGGGAAGGTGAATGAATTAAACAGTCTACACACAGTCAAGGAGAAGATACCTGATTATCTATTGCATTTGACTCACTTGAAGAAGAAGTACGACGGTGATGCTGATTTGAAAACAGCGATTGTTCTATACGAGTTGTTATTGAGATCATATGGATTGACTGAACTGCAGTTTGAAGACATGGAGAGCTCTGAGAACCAAGGAGAGATTGATTACTTGATCAAGAAAATTTGGGAGATTGAGCAGCTGATCAGCAAGGTATGTTTCAGTGAAGTTGTCAGGGACAAGTACAACGACAGAATCATGAACAAAAGGGGTCTAGTGAGTCAGATGATGAAGCTGGAGTACGGATTTGCATCAGAGTTTGACAAGAAGAACTTGAACTTTGACAACTTCATCAGCACATTGGTTAAGTTGCCAAACAAGCTGAGTTTGTGGGCATTGGACATCATAGTGTTGAGCAACGGTATTTCCATGAACAACTCCAACTTTGATTACTACTACAAGGATAAATTAATGGGCAAGTACCACAACGAGTTCGACAAAAGCAAGGAAAAGGTTGTTTCATACTGGACCAACAAGTACATGAAGAACAACTACAAAATTCTGGTATCATTGACCTTGAACATTTTGTTGAATTACCACTTTGGTTATGATGACTTTAATGAGTTACGCGAAATCTCGGCATTGAACTACAATCTTTTGGGCTTGAGCAATAGAAGCATCATAGATGTGCTAACCTCACAGGTGTCCGCAAGCTACAATGCAGGCCTGACACACCGAAACTTGAGCTTGAATCAGTTCAGCAGCATGAACACCAGCAACAACTCCCCACGAAGACTGTCGAAGCTGAACATGAGACCGAATAGTGTTGCATCGATGTCGAGATCCTCTTCACACTCGCACTTCATGGAGCTGACAAGCAAGCCATCCGTCAGAAGCTCTCAGCTGATGAACGAGGTGACTGATGCGGCCAGCAATGACGAGCTGAGTGGATTGAGCATCGAAAGCATAGACTTCATGAACTTGGTGACCTTGGACTTGATGGGTATGAGGATGTATTCATGCACTGATGAGGACGAGGACGACTATGTGTCAATGGAAGGGTTTGTGAACAAGTGGCAGAGCTACTACAAGAAGCTTTAGACGTGACTAATATATATGACTAGATTATTACAACATGATAAACATGAGTTTTTTTTTGAAAATAATTATCCATCGGCGACATGATCCGATAAGATGCGAAAAAACAACTGCAGAACAGGCGTCTGAAGAGCGAATGTCCCCCTTTTTTGGAGCACCAGATTTTGATAATTTTTCTCCTTGGAACATTTTTTTTTAATGAACTTCTTTTTGAAAAAATTTACAATGTTTTGGTTTGGATACGCAACATAGTATATAAGCTGTATGGAGTTACAGGACTTTTTTCTAAAGATATAAATGAACATATTGAAGCAAGGACAATATCAGGACCGAATTTTT
>ERZ794949.222-NODE-222-length-20861-cov-3.413390_pt1 | contig 20861 bp, 12 predicted proteins | sample MGYA00511363_ERZ794949 | MGnify/ENA primary metagenome ERZ794949 (study PRJEB30137, sample SAMN04331402) | food metagenome | isolation source: T1 must sample point D1 replicate B | place: Australia: South Australia ...
TTCAAAAAAAAAAAATAAAAAAAAAAACCAAATTTTGAAATAACTTAAAACTTAATGTTATCGTAGATGTTATTAACTTTTTTTTCTGTAAAGAGATCAATCTGAACTTTTTTACAGTATCAGTGCATCGTATATAGACTCTGAATCTTCAAATGTTACCAAGCTGTCTAGCAGATCTGTCAAAAAGTCCTTCAGCAATTCATGTTTAATTAATACATTTTTTTGATCTTGATAGATAATTCTTGAAATATAAACTATCAAGTCTTTTTTCCAGTTTTCATCATTGATAATCAAATGTTCTAGTTTATCCGTGACCTTTTCTATGGATTCATAATCTGAGGCGTCTAATTTTGCCAAGTTGAACGAATTTATATTCGACATGTCCAGAGAGTTATTTGTTAATTCATCTTCTTCAATTTCACTGACTTTTTTAGTTGATTGCTTTTCAAGAAGCAACTTCAATGTACTCAGTCTATTGTTAAACATTTGAAGGATTTTGATGCATTTAATAGTGTTTCTTTTTTTTAAAGGAAGATCTGGCTTAGTTTTTTCACCTTGACAGGCTATGAAATTAGTTGTCAGTATTGCTGTTACATTTTTAAGTAAATGTGTAAGAATTCCATTTTGTTCAACATTATCGATCATTCTTTTATCAACCTTGTTGTACAAAAGGCAAGTAAACCAGTTATCAACAAAATCGAATACGTTGTCAAGTATAATACTACTGATGTACTCACAAACGTCGTGGATTATTATGTATTCATCTTGTTCAAAAGTCTTCAAGTGACATCTATCATCCAATAATAGGCTATAATAATTGTGTAAAGTATCGTTTTGAGTAATGCTGGACCCACCAATGAATCTTTTTAAGGAACATATGTTTTGCTTTTTTGGTAATTTATGAAGATAATTTTTTAAATTTATTTTTAAAAGCCATTCACTTTGAACATTGATCAAATTCACAAAATTTAGAATGTAGTTCTTATAGTTCAATTTAAGGTTAATACTGAAAAAATCATTGAATATCTTACAGTTGGATAATATTGAAACAATCAATGGCTGATAAGACGTCGTAAATGAGATATCAAATAAGTGTTTAACACAAGTATGAATTTCATTGACTATATTCACATCTTCATTGTCAAATAGCTCCTTCTTACCAAATATAAAGTCTAAGTTGCTTACAAGACTTTCAAACAAATCAAATGAAAAACTAACAATCAAGTAATCAACCATTTCAATGTGATCACAAGGCATTTCATATAAGTAATCAACAGGGTCTTTAATTTCATTAATGGTTCTATACTTTAAAAGTTCTGGATCAGCCTTTTGTAATAACTGTTGATCAATCCATTTATTTCTTTTGGCAATATATCCAATGCCATCATCAACCGAGAGATCTCCTTCGGTGCTTTGTTGATGATTCTGTCTCTGCTTGTAAGGCTGAACATCGTTGTAGCTTGTCGATAAAAGACTTGTGTGATTCTTCAAGAATAGATTGTCGTTATTTTTATCAATGGTTTGAATACCCAAATTAAACTTTTTAGTCTTAACTGTGCTATCACTGAAGTCAAAATAAGTTACATCCGTTTTGGGTATTATTTTTTGAAGCTTGGCATCTAGAATCGACTTGCTTTTGAGTACAAACTCATACTCGCTGATTAATTCGTAAACTTTGACTATCCGGTTATACAAATCAACATTTGTGAACACACTGGGTCTAAAATTTATAATTTGATAAATCAAGGAAATAATCAGTGGAATTGATTTGTTGTGGCTATTGATCATCTTTTTATTTGTAAATTCTCTCATAAGGTTCTCTAAGTATTCTATTAAGTTGATGATATACTCTGATAAGCTCTTTTTCATAACGTGTTCTCGAGCCAAATTAATGAAAACTGTACCTACCTGAGCACCGTCGATGGTAATATCTAAAAGCTCGATAACAGTCTTTTCAAATGATGGTAGTCTATAATCAGCAAGTAGGTTCAACAATGTATAATTGTCATTGAACTTAACAGTTGTTTTAAAATTCAAGAAGGGCCTTTTCTTCCTGTCGTCTTGACTTACATTTTTTGTAGTATTGTTGGTAATCGATAGATTGGACATTTCAATCTTCTGTTTGATACTGACTGGCTCGTCTTCAACTATACTTTCATTATCCGATATTTTATTAAAAATTGAGGTTTTCAATATTGTTCTTTTTGGAACTATCTCATCGTTATTTGAATTATTCTGAATATTTTCATCTCTCTTCTTTCTTTTTTCAAGAATAGAACTGTTGCTTAGGTCCTTGGTCTTATTTATGAGTCCTGGTGATGAGTTTGTGATTGCATTGTTATCACTATCGTTGATAATGGAGTTGCCATCAAGTTCATTGTCTATCTTTCTGTTAGATACCTTCAGTTTATGATTCAAAAAGGTTTTTTCGTGGTTCAAAGCAGATATTTCTGATTTCAATTGGTTCAATTCATCTTCATATTTCTTCACAAGTTGTTCCTTTTCCTTCAAGAAATTTGTCGTATTTGTAACAATAAGCTTTTCCGTTTTTTCATATTTCTCTTTCAATACTGCAATTTCCCCCTTGGCTATGAACAAATCATCCTTTGTGTTGGCAACATTAATGATTGGCTGTGTTTGACCAAGTTTGTTCTTGTGCGTTTCTATATAAGATGCTAAGTACTCATCCTCTTCTTCACTAGAATCAAAGTCCATGTTTTTAATTGGTTATTTAAAATTGATGATAAGTCAAAATAAAACAAAAAGAGACACTTTCTGATAGTGTTAAGTGAGATGAATTGGTGACGCGTCTTTTAATGAAAGTATCTTTTGGTGTAAAATCTTGATGGTGAAGTAGATGAATTATAGTGAAAAAAAATGTGTATCAGTAAAATATATGGTCGCAATGGACTAATCACGTGAGAGATAAGGCTTTTGAGTTGAATCCCATTCTTCATAAGAGTTTAAAACAAGTGTAGTTATCTGACCTTGTAAGCTATGATATCTCTTTCTTGTATAGAATTTCTTTAACCAAAGTGATTAATAACCAGTTTTAAGCGAATGGGCTCAGATTTCATATTGTGGAATGTTTATTTTCACACTAACTAGGGAATATTTTTGCCGTGTAGCGTTGAGTCACCATACACACTAATTTTTTTCTTTTTTTCTTTTTTGAATATTTTTTTACTCTTTTTGGAACTATGTCAGGATTTTTCCAAATCAACATTGAAGTCTTATTACGCTACTTTTTAAAATAAACATTTAATATAGATTAATTTATTCAAAACAAGTAAATTAATTTAAGAGCATAATAGTATCCCCAATAACGAAAAAACCCTTATATATACAAAAATGGTTGAAGATTCAAAAGTTAGAGATAAACAAAATCAAGAAAAACATGAAAAGGGAACATACAGAAGACAGCCTCTTCCAGCCAGTTTAATACCAAAGCAACCAACTATTTTAACATCAAAGGATAAGGACACACAAAGATTAATTGTAGTATTGTCACAAGCTTCCTTAGAAACATACAAGATATCATCATCCAACTCATCCAGTCATAAGGGAGGTGAAGATAGATACGTACTGCTAAATTGTGATGACCATCAAGGGTTCCTGAAAAAGGCAGGAAGAGACATATCTGAAGCAAGACCGGATATCACACACCAATGTTTGTTGACTTTATTGGATTCCCCAATCAACAAGGCTGGAAAATTGCAAGTCTACATACAAACCAGTAAAGGTGTCCTTATAGAAGTCAGTCCAAGTATCAGAATTCCAAGAACCTTCAAGAGATTTTCAGGTGTCATGGTCCAATTACTACATAAATTAAGCATCAAGTCAATCAACTCACACGAAAAGCTGTTGACTGTTATCAAGAACCCTATAACAGAACACCTACCTACTAAGTGTAGGAAAGTTACTCTATCCTTTGACTCTGAAGTCATCAAGGTTAAGGACTACGTCACTGAAAAGTTAGACTCCGATGAATCTATCTGTGTATTTGTTGGTGCCATGGCCAGAGGTAGTGATGATTTTGCTGATGAGTTTGTTGACGAAAAGGTTGGTTTATCCAACTATCCATTGTCCGCTTCTGTAGCATGTTCTAAATTCTGCCATGGATGTGAAGATGCTTGGGGTATTATGTAACTTGCCGTTATATAATTGTTGTTTTTTTTTCTTTAGATTATTATTTGTGTTCTCTGTTTTCCTTCAGAGATATATAGATTAGGTTATATTTTGTATTAATTTGTTTTATTAGTTTATTTTTGTTTAGCGGACATAAGACAATATTTTTTTAAAATGTTTCATATGAGTTTCATAAAGGTTTTATCAATAAATTCCAAAATAGTATGTTTTGGTAAGCATACAACACAGCTAAGAAAAACAAAAAACATGCTGTATATATACGGTGTCTTATCCATATTTGCATGCCAAATAATTTCACCTACAGTATTAAATAAATTTTTGCTAAATTAATAATAAATCAGTAAAAATGAATATACCAAAGCCAACATCTACACCGTTTACCCATGCCCGAACTGAAACCATATTTGAGATTTTACGATAATCTCACCCAACTTTATATAAACCAGTATACCATAGGAGTTGTCCTTATTGCCATTAAACTATACTTGTTTACTACCTCAGTTGAAAACAAACTTGATACCGTTGAAAAGACATACACAGGAACCAAGACATGTCTTTATTTAGATTATCTTCTGTATGATTCACCAAAACAGATTTCCTTAGCAGCCAACTATTTAATCAAAAAAGGACTTGCAAACAGCCTAAAAGTGTTTTTTGTAATGATTGGGGAATCTTTGATAATATGTTCGTCTATAATATACTTTATTCTAGATATATGGCTAGGCACCTATGCATGCCTTTTCACTGTTGCCGCAGAAGTCACAGTTGATGTTGCCACAAATGCCACTGAGGCAGTGATAAACGTCAGCAACAAGACCATTCATGCAGCAGCTAAAGACTTAAATAGCGGATTGAATGGGTTAAGTGAAGGCATTGATGACCTGATTGAGGTTTACGAAAAACTAGAAAACAAAATCAAGAAAATATTCTCATCAAGCACATCCACAGATCAAACTAACTTAACAAATAAGGTCAAACACATTAATTTAACAATTGCTAGCTTAAATGATTTTTACATCAATCCTAGTATAAATGATAAATTGAAAAAGCTTTCAGGAGAAGTTCCAGATTTCAAGACATTGAAAAACAAAACAAAGCATTGGATTGAGACACCATTTTTAAAGGTAGCCACAGAGCTAAAAAGCCAAGACTTTGAAAAGCTTACAGAACCTTTAAACTCAAGTGTCAGTTTGAAGCCATACGAGCTGATTCTGCCAAACAGTAACAATACAAAATCTTTGAACGTTAGCTATAACTCCACATCGTTGAAATGGTGTGAAAAGGATTTAGTTCCTGAGATAAAAAAGTTCATGAAAGGAAGCAAGAAGGGATTGATAATTTTCAAAAAGGTTATCATTGTGCTTGCCGTTGTCTTGTTTATTGCATCTCTGGTACCAGAGCTTTATAAAGAGTTTATTTTCTGGAGGAAAATGTCGAGAATGAGAAATAACTTAGAAGAAAAGTTGATGTTTGAGAAAATAAGTGGCTCATCTAACAATCACTTGTTCACTGATAGTTCAAGCTATTCTTCATCTAATGATATCAAGCCAGTGAGTGAAGAAAATCGAGATGTAATGGAAGAACCAAACAATTTCAATTTAGGAACTAAAGTTCAGGATGCCTATTTGATGACATTTCAAGATTGGCAAATCAATCTACTATCAAAAATACCATGCTTGAGAAATGTTCTGACATTCAATAGTAACAACATACTCACCAACAACCATATCGATATGAAGAAGCTGAAAAGAAACTGGACATTAAAGTACATGTTGAGCAAAAGAACATCTTTTTTACTGCTGATATGCGTTGCAGGGTACATGGTTTGTTTAATTCAGTACTTGGTAATACACAGAATAGACATGTTCGTCAATGGTAAAAAACACCAAAAAAAACAGATCTTCTCATTGCTATTGAAGGATAACAAACTGAAGAAAGTTGCCAAGGGTATAGAGCACAGCATGGGCCTATGGCAGGACAACACTAACAGCTACATCAAAGGAGTGGAGGCCAGAGGCAACAACGAGGTTGTGATCAAAAAAATAGACTACATAGCGGATAAAGTCAACAGCACGGCCATGATGATGTACTCGGACATAAGCGAAACCATCGACAAGGCATTCAACAACACTGTGTTTGATACACCGTTGAAGAACCTCATGAACTGTGTCATAGGAAATAAGCTGCTGAGTATAAGCAAAGGAGCAGCATGGGTGAAAAAAGAAGTACAGGTTGACTTGCCAAAAATATCAATGAGCGAGGCTTATTCTATATTTAGCAGTAACTCCACGGGATACGAAGGAAAAATAAGGTTAGAGATGACTAAAATTGAAGACGAATTGAAAGCAGATATGAACAGTGTGATACAGTACTACTATAAGGATGTGATAAGGCCTGAGCTCGTGCTGGTTAGTGTGCTGTTTTTGGTATACATTCTCCAGTACCCAATAGCCAAGCTGCTACTGAGGTTCAGGTACAGATGCTAAGCTGTATACACAGCTGTGATGCTTTGATTGTATTACGTGTCCCATGAAAAACTAGGAAGTTCTCATTTTTTTGCACCGGCAAAAATTTTTTTTTTCCCAAAAAATTCAGTAAAATTGCGTGTGTAGAAAATAACCTTCCATATATATCTTGCGCTCAAATTCCCTTTAAAAGATTCTTTTTTTTGTTTTTATGGCTTCTTTTACGGTTTCATGTTTTTCTATTTAAAAAAGAAACGATTAAATCTTTTAGTTGTTGGTCTATTATTAGCATTTAGAGGATTAAAACAAGAGAGCAGAGGTCTAGACCAATTAGTTGACCAGATTACAATTCTTCTTCTGTATTTCATAAGTCTTTCGTTCCTCTTCTACATCCATATATATGAGAATCTTCTCTAAGAATAGATCTGTATCTGATCAACAAAACAACACTAGATCTTTCAGTGTTGGTAATGTGGAAAAAACTACTAACAAAAATATGAACATATCAGATGAAGCCAATCTTTTGAAACCACCTCCTTCGATCAACGCTGCAATCACTGAAAAGAAAAGATCGTCAAGCTTCAACAACATGATGAGAATTTTAAGTGTTAACACTCCAAACAACAACTCTCCAAAGTCTAATGGCTCTAGTGATAAATCCTCCCCTAATGGCTTCCATAAAGCCATTGACTTAGAGAACCAATCCATTGCTCCTGAACTGGTTCCTATTGTAACATTATTATCTGCCCAGGCCCACAGAAGATACCATGTCGGTGTGTTCTTATTATACAATGATTTGAACAATGACGGGTTGCCTGGCAAAAGAGAGTGGCAGGAACAATACGCTGTTCTTATAGGGAATCAGCTGGCTCTTTGGAACTCCTCTGACTTGGATGAATCCAACATGAAATTGAACCAGAATACCAAGACCCAACAGGAACTAGCCCATGATTTGTTCAATGTTGCCTCAAAGCCAAAGTACTTGAACTTCATTGATGCAAAGTTCAAGATTCTTGAAGGTAAGGAAAACACTATTGTTTTGTCAACAACCATGAAAAACAGATACTTTATGAAGTTCTCAGACAAAAACTCCTTCAATTTGTGGCGTAGTGCATTAAGATTATGTAACTTTGAATACTCCTCCTTGCAAGAGGCATACACTGGTGCGTTTTTGTCCTCCAAAGGTGCCAAGTTGTCAGATATCAAGGTCATCTTGGCTGACTCAAAGTTTAACTACGAAGACTGGGTCTCTGTTAGATTTGGTGCTGGTATGCCCTGGAAGAGATGTTATGCTGTTGTGACTCCTGCCAAATCGTCCTCAAAGAAGAAAAAGAAAAGCAACAACAGTTATGGTGAAGTTGTGTTTTACGAAAATGAAAAGAAAATCAGTAATAAGAAATATGCAATGGCTGTTGTAACAAGTGCCCACTCTATCTTTGCCATTTATCCATCTTCTCCATTGCTAATAGACAACTCAACAATGCTGAAGATAGAGGGTGAAGTTGAATTTATCAACATGAACAATGAAAGTAAATCCAAAAAGGGAAGCAAAACGGAAACTACCAGCAAACGGGGTGACATATTCATTATGCCTGAAAAGCATAATGGTGTTCCTGGATACGATACGATTATCAGATTTTTGGTTCCTATGTTGAACTCTTTCCATTTATATGGTAGACCTGATAGATTGATTTCTGCAAGAGACGCGACAAACTCCTTGCTATTTGGATTGCCTACATTGCCTGAAATTCATTACTTACAGGTATCTGATTTGTTGTTTTTAGCTGAAAGACCTGAGAGTAAATCTTGGGGTGAAAAGGAGTGGAAAGATAATATAAAGGAGTTGCTAGCTTCCAAGCTTAGAAAGGGGTACTCTGGTTGTGGCTCTGCTTCTGGATACTCTGGAGCTGTGATTTCTGGTTCCATTACCACCAATGAGCTGTTTGGTGGGTCCCCAAGAATGCAACCTATAGCCAGATATCTGTCCGGATCTGAATCTCCTTCAAAGACAACATTTGCTCAAGAAAGACTAACTTCAAATCCTATTCAAGGTAATTTCAACCAAAACGTTAAGAATGTTGACATTAATAACGTGCCAAGTGGAAGTTCATTGAAAATGAGTGCTGATGTTGAATCAAAGCCAAAGCATTCCGCTGCTACCAAGAAGGTTGTGGAACAACAAGATGGTGCCTTCATTAAGAAAGCCAAGGATGAAAAGACTATGCAAAAGCCGGTGTCATCTCCTTACCACGAGTACAAGAAGAGTAGCAACGTTGAGAGGGAAACCAAGTCTCCATCCAAGCATAAAATCAAGGCTCAAGAGCCTGCTGTTACCAAGCCTGTGGCTACCAAACCGGTTGATGTTGGTGCTTTATCAGGCGCCAATGCCAATATTTTTGCTTCTTCAGTACCTTACACCACAAGACAACCTGACACCGAGAAGCTTGAACCAGCCAAACAAAACAAATGGGACAGTATTTCCAGCAACACATCGATTATTGACTCATATGCCAATTCAAACACCCAGAACAACTTTGCCAAGCCAACATCAGGACTAGGAATAGTCTCATCTTCCCACACAACACCAAAGAAATCCAATATGACATCCAAAGAAAAGCCCTTGGCCGAAGAAGATGAAGATGATTATGTGGTCAAGACAACTGATGATCCGTTGGCTGATTTCTACAAGCTTTCAAGAACACTGTCCAACTTCAACTCATTGCCAAAGCTGAGTCAAAGTGCCAAGACAAGTACAGACAATGTTAAGGTGAAAAAGAGCAGTGCTGAGCAAGAACCTAAGTTCCTACAACCTGAGATGAGGGATGCCAGTACTGGTGAGATATTTTATGATGCGTCAAATGCCACTCCAAAGCAAACTCACATAAAGAAGTCCCCACAAATCCAAAACATGGCCACATTTACCAGGGAGCAGCCTGTGCACAATAAGGAGTACCAAATGTACCAAAATCCTACACACAAGCATGCCATGAATCCAGCCAAGGTACCACAGGCCAATGTGAATCCATACTACAAGCAGCAGCAGGGAGATCTCTACAGCAAGAAAAACATGAACAGTGTGCCTCAGATGAGAATCAAAAGCCCAACAGGAATGAACCAGTACCCACCGAATCAGAAGTACTCTCCGGTGAATGCGAACTTCCACTCAAACAATGCCTATCCGCCATACCAGGCCATGGGAGGAAGCTCACCACAGTACCAGCACGGGAACTACATGCCAGTGAACAGACGAGGAAGTCCAAGCATACCGCAGCAGCAGTATGTCATGCCGTCTGGGGTGCCGGTGAAGAAGAAAGTGCCTGTGAGTCAGCAGTACAAGAACGGGAACGGCGGAGGCTTTTCCCAATACATGCCAAATTGATATGTATGTGTAGTTTGGCTTGTCTTTAGTGAATATATATGATTGAAACATAAATAAAAAAATACATAGTGTACGATTAGAATGAGTGTGTTTTTTCTTGTGTGGGTCACGTGTGTGCTCTGGTGCAAAAATTTGTCTAACGGAATAAGTCCGCCGTATGTATTTTTTTTTTAACACCACAGAAGCGTGAGGGTGAGCATAAAAAATCTTTTAATGATCTTCAATGAGGAGAAAGAAGTTTGGCAAGTGGATTGGTTATGCTGATGCTATTATTTTGCTAAAGATTACAAGAAAAGAAGAAGGTGAGAAAAGTTGTAACAACCAAGTAATTTTAAACACCTATATATCAGTTTATAGCACAAGATGTTCAGAAACACACTGTTTCTAAGTAACACATATAGACACTGGTCCACACGATCATTGCTCAACACATCAAGGGTGTTGAGGCTCAACAGTAAAGTCCGCTTTTACTCAACACAGATACCACAAAGCAACAACAAAGATGAATCTCAAAGTAATAGCAAAAACCAATACCAAAGTAATAGCAAAAATGACAAGAGCAGCTTTCGTGACGAGGCTAAGCGTCTCTTCAAGCTTTTGAGGCCAGAGTACAAGTGGATCTCATTTGCTGTGTTCTGCCTGATTTTACAGTCCACCAGCTCAATGTTTGTTCCCAAGCTAACAGGTGACTTATTGGATCTTTCCAACAAGTACATTTTGAAAAAGGAGTCCAATGAGGAAGGCGACAGCACGTTGAACTACACTGACTCGGGAAGAATGAAGTTTGAGTTGTGGGGCCTTAGTGAAACTCAGTTTTTCACTGTTGTTGGTTCCGTTCTTGTTGTTGGATGCTTGAGTAATGCTTTGAGACTCATTATTTTAAGAACAACGGGGGAAAGAATCATAGCAAGACTAAGAACTCGATTGTTGAATAGAATATTCGAACAGGATTCCAAGTTCTGGGATGTAAACAAAACAGGTGACATCCTTTCCAGATTGAACTCAGACTGTGTTGTTGTGTCCAGATCATTGACCAACAACATCTCCGATGGTGCCAGGTCCTTGTTTCAAGGGAGTGTTGGTATATTCATGATGCTCACGATCTCAACAGAACTAGCGGGCTCCATCATTCTATTTTTGACTCCAGCTGTTGTGATTTCCAGGTTTTTGGGTAAAAGAGCCAAGACAATATCCAAAAAGGTTCAAGAGAAAATTGGTGAAATTTTAAAAATCAATGAATATCAGTTGAACAACCAGAACTTGATAAGAAACTATTCTGCAGAAAGAGTCGAACTTGTTAGATACTCAGATTCCATCAGAAACTTTTATAAGGCCTCCTTGAAGGATGTCATGAACTCTGCATTGGCCCAATCCACCAACCAAATATTGGGAACAACATCCCTGGTGGCATGTTTACTTATCGGTACAAACATGGTTCAACAGGGCCATTTGACTGCTGGTGAACTTTCCTCATTTGCCATGTATGCGATTTACTCTGCCAGCGCATTTGCAGGTTTGTTCAATTTCTACAATGAAATCAACAAGGGTATAGGGTCATACTCAAGAGTGATTGAAATATACGACAAGAAGCCCTCAATCTCTCCATACAAGGGAACTAAGGATATCCATAAGGTTATAGAGAAGTACAACTTGAGCAATCAAAGTAATAATGTGCCTATAGTTGAGTTCCAAGATGTCAAGTTCAGCTACCCATCAAGAAAGGAAGTCACCATATTCAATCATTTGGACTTTGAAATTAGTAAAGGTGAGAATATATGTATAGTGGGATCTTCAGGAAAAGGTAAGTCCTCGTTATTGAACTTGCTATTCAGAAGCTATGATATTGAAAAGGGTACAATCAAAGTTTACAATGAGGATATCAAGAATTTTTCTTTGAGAAAATATAGAAGACATGTAGGTGTCGTGCCACAAGAACCACCCTTAATTTCGGGAACCATTCTAGAAAACATCACCTATGCACTAACTGACTCTAGAAATAAAAAGAGAAAGTTCAGTGAACAAGAGATTGCTGTTGCTGTGGAAAAGGCAAACTGTACTGATTTCATCAAGTCATTCCCAGAGGGATTGAACACCAAAGTCAGCAATAAATCTGGATTGTCTGTAGGCCAAAAGCAAAGATTGGCATTGGCCAGACAATTTTTGAACAATCCTGATATACTGTTCCTTGATGAATCAACATCTGCCTTGGATGGTGTCAGTGAGAACATAGTTGTTTCCAATATACAGAAAAGATCTTCTTTGGAAGGCAAAACCACCATTAGCATAGCACATAGAAAGTCCACAATCAAGTACGCATCACGTATCATTGTGCTAGGTGACGACGGTAAGGTAGCAGAGACAGGATCTTATGATGAGTTGATAGCTAGAAAGGATTCAAAGCTGAATGACTTGTTGGCACACAACATGCAGAACTTGTAAATAGTATATATATGATTTAATGACAAACGAGATAAGTGGAAAAAAATTTTGAAACAACAAAACAAAAAATTAGATGCAAGATATGTTATATACACTTGGCTATTCAGTAGCTATGTAGATTTTCCGGTAATAAGTTTTTGATTGATTCTCTGGACACAACCTTTGTATCCAAAATTTCCAGCTCTTCCTTGGTGAAGCCATACTTGAAAAAGAAGGTGACGATGATGCTAATGATTAGTATCAAAGGGAAGGCAATTGAGATGTAGTTCAGTTGAGAAATCAATACCTCGACAACAGCAAAAGCCACTGAGATCATTGTGAAGGCAAACAATTTCTTCATCTTGACGTCCTTCAAAGGACCTGTCTTGTAGTCAGAAACCAAAAACGTCATTCTTCCGATTATCGCATTCCCCTGGATTCCACCAATACCCAGGATAAAGAACAGCCCCGACAAAACACATTGGGGGATCTGATTCAAGCACACCAAAAACGGTCTACACATGCAGATAATCATCAGCAGGCCCTGCATGAAGTTCGTGAATCTCTGCTCAACAACACCTGAGATGTATATGTTTTCCGAGTCTCCAGGAATGTCTGTTTTCTTTTCCCTTTTGGCGTCCTTGTACACAATCAGTGTTTCTGTGTGAATGAAACTTTGTGGAATTAAACAATGACCTGCAGGTAGTCCCAGGAGCCCACACAAGAATGTGTGTACCGAAAGCAGGCAGAAGTCCCAGTTGTACATTGATTTTTTCTTCAGCTTGTACTCGCGCTTCTGCGCCATCAATGAGGATATGTTATGATCAAAGAACAACAAAATCCAAACGATGATCCCAAAGGGCAGGGCCAAAAAGACATACTTGGCGGAAATGTCGTGTTTTACAGCAAGCCAAGAAGATTTTCTGTCAAGTGAGGTGGGCTTGAAGGACTTCGAGATGTTCAACCTTTCAAAGTGAACAAACTTGAATGCATTTCCAAAATGAATAACACCGGACCAGAATATAACTGAGAGAAAAATACAGTAGTCTTTAATGACAATTCTTATCTTGTGATTGAAAAGTCTTGTTGATGTGATGTTTTTTGCCAATAATCCAAAGAACGTCATACACAAGGCAATGGTGATGTTACCGAATCCATCAGCAACATCATTTATGCTATCATTTTTATGGAACGATTCACCCAGCAACTGACAACCCTTGACCACATAAACAACATTAATAAACAGGCCAAAGATATCACAGGGGAACACCGTGACGTATTGGAAAAAGGACAACAGGTTGAACACTGAACTCAAGCATGTGCAAAGAGCTGTCCAGAAGTACACCCAGAACATGAATGGGAAGAACTCAAACCCATCGTTGTACTTGGCTTTTGGTGTATTAGTGTGTTTATCCACAAATATGTCATATATCGTGTAGCACAGGATACAGCTAGGCGCACTGACCCCGACTATACTCAGGGGATACCCAGCGAGACCAAAAAGAAGGCCACTTATCCCCTGGGACATCAAAATCTCATTGATCCCATACTGGTATGATGTTCTGTTGCTCAGGTCCTGGGAAAAGGCTATGGCTGGCAGAAGATTGTTCAGGAAGATCTCTATGGTTGAGGGAATGACTCTGTACGAAAGGGCATCTGTCCAGTCTGCTTTGTAGCTCTGTGGAGTAAGTCTGTCTCTCCAATCTTTGTATATTCCAGCACCTATTTTCAGCATTGATAAAGGGAATGGTGTTTTATGTAATGATAATATTATATTTTTATTGGGGAGTATTGGGTTTATTTACCAAAGATGTTGAAAGATATTTCAGATATGCAATTATAAGGAGGTTGGCTTTCAAGGAAAAAAAAAAATTGAAAAAAAAAAAAATAAAATAGGCAGGGGACTACAGGCGACGTATCCCTGTTGAATTATATATCAAACAGAAAAGGGTAAGGGACAGGTGGACACCAAAGTCATCAGTTCTATAACTATACATAATTAGTTCATGGATCATTACTTCATGATTGATCCCATCAGTGCCTTGTAGTCCTCTATGAAAAACTCGTACAGGAAGAAACTAGGCAGTATGGTGAGACCGTGCCAGATGGCATGACTATCCAGTTGAAGCCATGGGATAAAGATATCAAACAGTTCGAAGGACATGCTCAAACTGGTGCCAACAACTAAAAGTACAGGCAGCACACTGACCTTGAAAACGGACACGTATCTGTTATTCTTGTACGTATGGTAGTTCTTGACAGCTATTGTGATCAACATCAAGTATTGCAAAACACCAAACGCAATGTTGAATCTCATGTTGTATGTGTATGACCAGTCAAGGTACAGTCTCAGCACATGGGAGGCAAAGATAAGCAGGCAGATGGAGAACCCCAGAGATCCGTATTTCTTATGTTTCTGTATATCCCCACCCAACAAAAACCTCATCGTGCACGCATAAAACCCAGACAGGACTGTTCCACCAGCAAAGAAGTAGTCCAGTCTTTCAGTCAGCAAGGTGTCTCTGAAGTGGAATATGGTGCTGAACAGCCATGCAAGCGACCCCATTATGCTGACGAGTTTGTAGTTGTTGATCAGTAGGTGGCTTTTCTTTTTTTGGATGTTGATTTTGCTCAGCTTTTTGTATGCTAGGAAGTGTGGAATGAAGTTACCGATGGAGAACAAAGTGGACCAGAACTCTTGGATGTAAAGAAACCTGACAAAGGGCCACTTTCCGTGGAATTGCACTATCTGTTCATCTGTATCCTCCATTCTGGACATGATCATGTCGGTGGTCAATTGCTGACACTGATAGTCACATAAAGACACACAATCCCAGAACAGCAGTTTGTCTATAAAATTTGGCTTCACCTGAGAGGGTAGTGGCTTGTAAAGGTACGAGGAAAGATTAACATCCTCGTCAAGAATGGATGTTTGGTACTCACAGTTGTCTATTTCACAATGGTACTTGCATTGTATTTGTTCAGGGTACCAATCTCCCACCGACCCTGCTACAAGATTTATATATATTAAAAGAGCTACAAAGCTTTGCCTGAAGAGCATTATAAATAAATATTGACCTTAGATGGTTTAAAAATCTGGTTTGTATATGTTATTGAATTAGTATGATAATATCAAAAACAAAGGTTTAAAAATAAAAAATATATATAAAGGTAAAAACAGTGACATTATTTTTTTTCTGACATCTTCGTGTAGCGCCTATACTTTCCACTTATTGGATTAACATTTCACGAACATTGATGATCCACGACTTCAGGTCCATGCTATTAAACTCCTTTTCCAGCTTGTTTCTGTCTGAAATCGACAGTTTATATGACTTTGAGTTCCAGTCTGTGATTTTGTTTATGTTGTTTGCATCCTTGGTAAGCCTGACTGAGTACTTGTTTTTGAACTGGAAGATTATGTTGTTTTGTATGATCTCTATTCTCAACTGTAGGATCTTACTTATGAGCTCGTTTTTGCTATTGAGTGTATCGTTTTCAGCTTTGTTATCGTTCATGAGCTTTTTCTTCTCATTAGTTTTATTGGTTAGTAGTTCATTTTTTAGATTGTCAATGTATTCATCATACTTTTTACAGTTGTTTTTCAAATCTGTAATGGTGTTTTGTATGTCATTTGCAATACTCTCCTGAGTTCGTTGTATAAGATCGAGTTGGTCTCTTTTGGAATCCACTAGCTGCTCCAATTCCATGTTTTTATCAGACAATTGCTTGATTTCCATATCATCGTTGTTTTCAATTGGGTTGTTCATGGAGACATTCTGCTCATTTACCGAATATTGCTCAAGCAGTGTCTTTTTATTCTGGAATAGTCTCACTCTTATCAAGTCCTTGATAACCTTTTCATGGAGAAAGTCTATCTTGGTGTCTATGTCTTTCTTTATATCGTCTAGTTCGTTGTCAACAAATCGTTCACTTTCTATGTGTGTATAGTTCATTGATGGGGTGTGCTTATGTATATAATGTTTCAACAGGGTTATTAAAATTTTGTTTACGGTTATTAAATATGTTGATATATAAATCTTCTTAAAGTATTTTTTTCATATTTTCCTACAGTATGCAATTCAATGTTGTTTTTTTTTTTGAACGCGTTACTCGGAGAACAGTATTGCTCTCGGGGAAAACAAATAAGCAGATGGTCAATACGGCTGAATCAATGTAAACTATAAATAAATGAACTTAAATAATATATATAGTGTTTTATGTAAAATAGGTTTACTCTTTACTTTAAAAGTGCAAACACGTGTATCTGTAATGTCTTTATTCTGACATAACTTCTCGTTTTACTCCGTGTAAGACAAAAATACTGTATTTAATCATCTTCATCGTTCAGGTAATAAAATCTGTAATATGCATCAAGCTTGTTGATATTCTTGACATATGTGTCAGAGCATGGATACTTATCTATGGATTGTTGGTCTTGTTCGTTATTCATCGTGTATTATTAGGGTTATTGTAGTATATATAATATATTATATTTCTTGGAGTTTGAATAAACTTGTTTAATAATATAACTACAATTGTAATAAACATACTGTGCTATCCATCTGTTTATATATGATTATCAAGCTGCCTTTGTGTGATTTAAGCGAAAAACATAAGGGACACTTATCTACAATATTGTCCTAATTTTAGACATGGGCCTTGACACTAGATAGTGTTTGATTATTAATCATTGATTAAATTGTCCGTCTATCCTGGTTTAGAACTTTCCAGCTATTTGTTTTCCTCTGTGTAAGTCATCTCCCAAAAAAATAATTATATCAAAATTAGCGTGCTCCATGCAGACGGAGCACTCCATTCCGATAACGACCGACAAAAAAATAGAGATAACGCTTCATAGGCATATAGTTTGTCCAGCCAGTGTGGTCACATGAGCATTTCAAGTGTGTCCACACACAATACCATATTGCAACAAATACCCCACCTATGAACACACCGTTTAATCAAATTGCCAGTCTTTTGACAGAAAAAAAAAGAAAAATAATTTAGCATAGGGATTTATCATGCACCAAGTTGAACCATTGTTGGCATGATTATCTTTAGTGAATACACCATAAGTACATACATTTATTTAATGCCAAAGTGTGTCTAGCTGAAATAAAGTTCCACTGGCAACATAACTTTGAAGCCCATACGAAACGAAGTAAAAGCCACTAATTTGAACACCTTTCATACTTCTCCGCGTTTTTCCCTCTATCCTTCCCCTTCTACCACCCCCTAATTTTTTTTTTTTAATCAATACATATTCTGTTAACCAGTTGTAATCACTTGAATTTGGTAATGGTGGTTAACTATTTAATCCCTTTGAATTTTAACTAGATTATGTACCGTTGTTAAAGGAAATAATACTTAAAAAAAGGTCACCCTATTTTCATTAATATCAATAATTCATGTCATATAAATAGTCGTTCAATCATATACTATATTTGACTAATAAACCTTTTAAATAATATTAACAACGTATAACCATAATCAACACTACCTTATATAAAATGTCAACTTCTGCTGCTAATGAATATGTCCAAAGTATTATAAAGGGCTTTGAAATCGATGCCCCTTTACTAAAGAAACTTACATCCAAGTACATCGAATCAATGGAAAACGGGCTATCCCACAGTTCCGGAGGCAAGTCCCATCTGCCAATGATTCCTACCTTCATCACAAGCTTGCCTAACGGTACTGAAAAAACCGACATCTTGGCCTGTGATCTTGGTGGTACCTCCTTCAGATGTCTGTACATCAAGTTACAGGGTAACTCTAAGTTCACCACTGAAATGAAGAAGTGGGAGATCCCCTCTGACTACTTGGCTGAAGAGGGTAGAGACTTACCTGAAAACGCATTCTTTGACTACTTGGCCAACAAAATCGTGAACTTTGTTCAATACCACAACTCCAATGACGAAAACCAAGAATTGTTAACAACAAAGAAAAATTTCAACTTGGGATTCACATTCTCGTACCCTGTTGAACAAACTGCCTTGAATGCTGGTAACTTGATCAGATGGACCAAGGGATTTGAAATCACATCCGTTGTGGGTAAGGATATCGTCGAGCTATTGCAAAAATCAATTGACAGCAAGCTAAGCTCTGTTCCTGAAGAAAAGTACCCATTCACCATTTCCTGTGTTGCCTTGTGTAATGACACAACAGGTACACTACTATCCGGTGCCTATACATCAACCTATGACTCACAGGACATTGTCGATCCTATCATGTCCATTATCTGTGGTACTGGGTTCAACATTGCCTACATGGAGGACTTGAAATCGTGCACAAAGCTAACCGCTGAGCAAATGGAGTTCATCTCATCTAAGAGTGTCACTGAAATGTGTATTAACACAGAGTCCGGTTCATTTGACAATGAATTAAGTGTTTTGCCTGTTACTCCATACGACAAGATCGTTGATGAGGAGTCCACAAACCCTGGCTACCACTTGTTTGAAAAGAGAATTTCCGGTATGTTCTTGGGAGAAATTTTAAGACTGGTCATCGTTGATTTGATTGACAAGCAGTTCCTGCTTGAACCAAAGCCTAGCAAGAAGCAATATAGACACAAGTTCAGCTTAAAGACTGAGGTTTTGTCACACATTGAAATTGATGATTCCAAGGACCTAAAGCAAACTGAACTTTACTTGATTGAAAGCTTAGGCTTGAGAACCACCACTGAACAAAGACACTTCTTGCAGCAGATCACCAGAGCCATTTCCAGAAGATCAGCATACTTGGTTTCCGTTGCCATTTCCGCAATCATCATCAAGTCGGGCAGATTGGATCCAAAGTCTCCAAAGTACAAGTACCACCAAGAGCTGGAAGTATGCTGCGATGGTTCTGTTGTTCAGTACTACCCAGGTTTCAAGTCAATGATCAGACACGGGTTGTCCTTAGGTAGTCTTGGCCACGAAGGTGAAAGAAGAGTCCACATCTCGATGGCCCTGGACGGTAGTGGGTTAGGTGCTGGATTAGCTGCACTAACTGCTTCCAAATAAATAATTAATATGATATATATTTTTGGAAAAAAAAAGAAAACTATTTACAAGAACATTATTTTACAAAGTTTGTTATTTCCCTGAAGGTATCCTTTGGATTGTCTATGTTTAAGTTGTGTCCTGCATTGGAAATAACACAATTATTGACAAATTCATTGGCACATCTCTTATCCATCCAATCGTGGTCACCGTAGATGATTTTGATATCATCCTTTCTTTGTTCAATAACCTCTCCGTAATCTAGTATAGGATCGTAAGAGGTCAAGTAATTTGTGAAGAAACTGTTAAACAATATGGTGTTCAGTTCCAAGTTATCATTGCTTTGCAAGTAGGCGTTTTCAAACGAGTATTGTTGAAACAACACACTTTCGTTTTTGAATCTATACTTGAAGAAGTTCTGCAACAATCTGACACCAATAGGACCCAGCGCCATGAAGATCTTGTACTGCTTGTCCAAGAAGAACTCGGAAATCTTTCTCTTTGGCAAGTATGTCCAAGCAGTTGGGTCACGCTCGACCTTGTATCTATCATTTTGGAGAATCAGGTTGTTTATCGACCATATGTTCTTTTCAACTCCTAATGGAGATAACATGACAAGTTTGTTCACCAAGTCTGGTCTGTCCTTCCATAAGTGGAAGGAAAAGTATCCACCATACGAGTGTCCCACCAAGTTTATTTTGTTCATCTTGTGTGTTCTCATCCATCTTTCGATGGAATCATTGAAGAAGTCCTTTCTGATCCCACTCAGCATTGTCTTGTAGTTTGCACTGTCCAGCTGTCTCTTAGAATAAAAAAAGAGTTCCTTGTTTTTGGAAGCCTCCCCCTTTTCGTTGTACTCAAACTTATTTTCAAAATGCAACTCAATCTTGTGTTGGGGTTCATGGGCAGGATACACTATCTTCATGTGGTAGTCGGTGGCCCCGTGTCCCGGTAGATCAATCAGGTACACCTCCTTGTACTTGGTCATCAAGTCAGCAATGTTTTTGTGGAAATGCATGGATGAGGTCAAGTACCCGTGAACCAGCACCAGTGGTGTGTTGATCAACTTGGACTGCAAGGTTCTGTTGTTGTTCTTGAATGCCCATGTTTGAAGCCCATCACGCATGGTGTATGTGTTAATTGTGTAGTCGGTAATGCCCCTTTTCTTGATATCTGGCTCAATGAGGTCTTTGACCAGACGACTTTCACTGGCCTTGAATATGACTGGGGACGGGTTTGGATCCCTGTTCCACCAGATTTTCCAGTTAGATCCAGAGGTGGACTTACCATTGTTTTCAAAAAACTTTTTGAACAGTCTCCCCAGATTATTCGCGTTTCTTACTTTTTCATTGAATGGCATGATGAATTTGAAATGGCAAGGTTCTTTGGGGGGTTTGTTATATAAACTTTGTATATCTTTAAAAACTTCAAAAAATCTTTTTGTTGATTTTTAGAAAAAAGAAA
>ERZ794949.224-NODE-224-length-20832-cov-3.688309_pt1 | contig 20832 bp, 10 predicted proteins | sample MGYA00511363_ERZ794949 | MGnify/ENA primary metagenome ERZ794949 (study PRJEB30137, sample SAMN04331402) | food metagenome | isolation source: T1 must sample point D1 replicate B | place: Australia: South Australia ...
TGATTAAGAATGAACATCTTGAAGAGTTCAAAACATACACACATTTCAAAAGACTAGGCTATGCTATAAGTTATGATTTTTGGGAATGTGATTGATGCCTTGTGCTGTTCGGAATAATCACTTTATATATCTTATTAATATTATATCCATATTAAGTGATCAAGCTTGTAGAATCATCCTAAATTCAAACGTATTTATATAAACAAAGGTATTGATTTTTATCAATATTTAGTCATTGGATTCACTACATATTGTATATATCGTAATTGTGTCATTGTTCACTGTTTATCGGAGTTATGCTATGCCAAGATGTTTTTTAATCCATTATTTCCGCTAACCTTTTTTCGCCTTTCTTCTAGAGATATCGTAGGAGTTTTACAGATGATCATTCCTATTAAAGCAACTAGTATACGAAACCAACGTTAATATCATATATGACACCAGAATTAAAACCATCTATCAAATCAACTTTTTACTCCCTCTACCAAATAGATGATGGCTTGATCTCAGAAAATTTCTTAGAACTTGCTATAAACTATGTTACAAAGTTAATAAGATATTTTAGTTTTCGATGGATACATAATATTAAATCTCTTCAAGGCTACTTCTTTGAATTTTATACACCAATCATAAATAAAATACCAAAAAATATTGATGATTTACACAGAATGCATAACTTTGAGAAGAATGAGACAAAAACATTAAAGATTGCTAACCTATACAAAAGTAATATAGCAACATCACAAACTGCACAGCATCCTATTCTTCCTGACTATCAAATGATATGCAGCAGAAATATACCCAGATATAAAGATATCCCATTCGAACACTTAGACTACAAATTTGATATATACAAAAGGGAAACAAAAGACACGGAATTTAATGATCATACTTATGTATACTATTACGATTACAAGATGAATATGATGAAGCAAATAAACAGAACACAATTTTTGGAAAAAAAGAAAGCCAAGAAGAAATCAGCATCCTCTCCGATAGAAAAGGAAAGCAAAAATCAACAGAAGAGGCCTGCCAGACCTAAAAAAATACACAATAAGATGGGGAGATCTGTAATTTGTAAAGTCACACCAGATGATAACTTTTACTTAAAGCTAAGTGAAGTTGAGATACTGTAAGATTTAGACATTCATTTATATATAAGGTTAAAAATGTTGGGGTATTAGCTCATACAGAGAGTTGTAGTATGATAAACATTCACGACAATTACTTTCAAACTCCTTGAATGCTTCATACGCATCCTTAAGCTTCTTTTCAAACTCTGCCAACTCATTGCCTGTTGAGGAAACCTGTTGATTAGTTTTGCTTTGCAAATCGTGTAGCAAAAGATTAGTCTGATTGACTAAAAGTTGCTGTTGCTTATTCAAGCCTATCAAAGTGGATGTTTCAAACGAATAACACTCGTTGATGAACTCAATGAACTCCTGTCTTAACTTTTCTTTATCTTGATGTTTAGCTATTATTTTCAAAACTGACGAGTCCTCATTAGGAATGGTGGATCCACTATCAGAATCATTATGCTTAAACTTCTTTAATATTGATGTTCTCTGAACTTTAATTTCCTTCAACACATCTACATTTTCTTGTATTTTTCTTTCAACACTTTGCTTAGGATCTTCAATGTCCAAAAGATTCATTGTGGCTACATTGCTGTTCATATCAGCATTCAACTTGACATGATCATGAGTGATTTTCAAGTTTTGATAATTTCTCATCAACTCAATTTCATGTTTGTATTTATTGATCGATTGAAACAATTGCGTATCATTAGAGATGGCATTGTTTAAAGAATCCTTAAGAGCTACTTGATTAGGGGTTGTTCCGTTTTTCGTTAGCTCAATAGCCTTTTCATTCAAGTAAACAACTTTTGCTTTAACTGCCTTTATATCTGAATATTCAGATGAATTAATTGTCTTACTCATCTTTTGCAAATCATCATCGCTTAGTGATGTACTATCCCCATAACCACCACTTCCACCTCCAATCTCATTCAAATGATTATAATCAATGAAGGATTCCAACTGCAAATTGGAAGTCAATATCTCTTCTGTTTGTTCATGCCAAAATCTCTCCTTTTCTGCTGTGTAGATGGATTCAAGTTCAAGAGTCTTCATGTTTATGATGTTCTTAAACATCTTGTTGATCCCCTCATTTAATGAGACATTTTCGCCTAGCTTTTTCAACATTTCAGAAATTAACACATACTTATTACTGTTTAAAGGTACAACTTTACTTTCAATTATTGACATGTAATCTTTTGTGTTAGTATCGATGTCCTCATGGTATATGAAATCGTTATCTTTGCTTATGATTTCATGTAGAGTGATAAGTTGCTTCTTCAAATTAGCAACATCCTCATGGTTTTCATTGAATGGGTAGTTGTTCAAAAAACACTTCAACAAGGTTAATGGCTCACCATATTTCTTCATCTTTGTATAAAGATGCATACAGTAGTAATAACATGTAGTTATGATCCAAACTGATTTTTTTACCTTAATCATGCTGCTTAGTTCCGTAAAATCATCATGATGGAAACTTTCATCATCACTAGCTGTCTCATAACAATTGTTATGTCTATTGGCCAAAAAGTTTTGTACATCAATCTTATCGTTATAAAATACGTAAACCTGATAAGCCATCTTTGAAAGTAAAGAATAGTTTGTAACCTTAGTGTTGTTGATAGTTATTTTGATAAAGAGTTCTTGTTGCAAAGCATTAATAATTTTGATCCAAAATGCTAACGTTTCCTCCTTATAAAAGTTTGGCAAATGCTTCAATTTCTTTTGAACCATACTCTCATGATTCTTTAAAATAAACTGTAGTATTGAATTGCATTCTTTTGTTAATGAATACTTTGCCTTGTCGTCCAAATCTGGCTTTTGAATCTGCTTGTAACACAACATAAATTTTTGGTAAAGCCAAAAAATCATTTCCATGTTTAAGCTTTTATTCTCATACATGAAATAATGATCTAGACTTTTATCACTTGGTAATCTTTCTTTTAAGTTGTTTAAAATGTAGTAATATTCCACTACAGATTCCAAGGGGAAATCAACATTGTTTGTTAGAACATCATAGTGGTTGTTTAGCAGTTCAATTTCTGACTTGCTCTCTAATTTTAAGGTGTTCCCATAATTGGACTGATAATAGTGTTTGATTATTTTGAACCAAGATAGTCTCTCATATGGTTTGATATCCTTGATGTGATCAAAGTGTAGGTTTATTGGAACAAACGATACATTAGGATTAATCAGATTGATATCAGTTTCAGCATCCATTGTTTTTTATTGATATATAAGTGTAGCAAAATGTATATTGGTTTTGATTGTTATTTTGACTTACAAGTTTGGTGTGTTAAGGAAAATGATGGGTGTGGTATGTAAAATTCCCCCGTGCTTATCATGGTGTAGCGTTGAATCAACAAACCTTATAGTGATCGTAAAAAAAAATGTAATAGAGCACTTATCTCCGACCATAACTTTCCCAACAAAAAATTTTGAGTAGCTTGCCTTTTCAAGCATATGTTCATGTTCTCATTATTTTATTTATTTAAAAAACTTGAACAAATGAGAAAATTTTTCAATTCTGGAATATTTGAAACAGTATAAGATTATACTTTTGATAAAAAGTCTTTTGGCTGTACACCCCATACAACACTTTATATTTATTAATGCTTCTAAATAGATTACCTACTCAAAGAGGCACAGTATCCTCTTTGTTGACAAAGAACAAGAACTGGAGTCCTCTAAGATGTTTTTACCCAACCAGAACTCTTTTCAACTCCTCCAAATCAAAAAAAGAAGACGAAAAAACTAAGAAGGCTGCTAACAAGAGCTCTGAACTAGCAGAGAACTTCCAAAACTTATCATATGAAAACAAAATGAAGCTTGTCAACAAGCTGTTCAAGTCAATTGGTATTGCTAGAGATTTATACATATTCCCAGACTTCAAGTTCTCTGATTACATTTTACATCCAATATCCGTTTTAAGAGCCATAATGTACAAAACAATTGACATTTCTCAATCATTTGTGCACGTTTACTCATTTAGAAAAGCCAAACCAGACCAATTGAGATTTGATCTTATGAGACAAGCTGCCATCAAAGTCTTTTATCAAGTTCATCATAGCTTCGCCACAAACGAACTTTCAAAGTTGTACCCTTATGTAAATACCAATGTAGCTTTAGCTTTGAAAAAGAGAAGAGATATATTAAATAAAAAAGGATACAATTTGACTTGGAAGGTTTTAGAATTTAAAACAACTCCTACTGCTAGAAGTGCTACCAATATTCCATTACCAACTTACAACTCTAACTTCATATCCATTGGCTACAAATTTGATACTGTTCAAGAACTTATTGTCAAAGACAACTTTGGCAAAGTTATCAGCAGTAACACACAAAGAGTTGTTGATAACTTCGTTTTCTTGTTTGACACTGAAACAGGTAGTTGTGTATTACAAGGAAAAGTTCCTCCAAAGGGAATTAACGAAAGACCATTAACCAAGGCTCAATTAGGAAGTCATGCTGATCCACAAGTTCTGTTCAAGAAATATGCCGATATTTTTGCATAATCCCTTTTCTAAAACAGAACAGATAAATTGATATTAGAGACAAGAACTAATGTCGTTTTATTTTACTCTTTTTTTTAAAAAAAATAAATTATTTACTTGTATATATCAAAAAGACAAACAATAAAAACTGTATAGTTTATTTCATTTTCTATGCTAACTACAACTTCTACATGTGATCCATTACATTGACGTAACCTCTGTTAGCTTTCTTGGCTCTTCTGCTTGTACCTGGGGTTCCTATTCTACTTCCAAAATTTGAAGGAGGACCCCCAGTAGCTGGACCCGGTGTTCCTAATGATAACAAATCATCTAATCCTGTAGCACTGCTTGTCAAGTTCACATTGGATGCATTACTTGGGAGTCTTCCTGGGCCAGGTGTTGTAACAGGTGCAGAGCTTCCATGACTCTGTTTGCTAGTGATATCATCTTCATTTTCTTCTGTAACAGTTTGAATCACTATAGAACCCATGTTTGGTTTGTTGAATGAGGCTCTATCAGGCTCAATTTCAGGAATCAATGATTCTCCTGTAATTGGGTTCTTAGGAGGCATAACACCCATTGTTCTTTGTGTTGGTCCTCCAAGAATGGATCCACTTCTAGGCTTTGTTTCTGGCATCACAGATTTCTTCTTTATAACAGGCGGTGGTGGTGGTGCAGTGTTGGCTTCCTCTTCAATAGCCTTCTTCTCTTCATCACTGGCATTCTTATTGACCCATCTCTTCAGTTTCTCATCATAATAAAACTGATTCTTTTGACCCAACTTGGCCTTAATTGCCTTCTTTTCATTAGGATTGTTATTGGCCTTCAACCATCCAAACCATCCACTATCTTGAGCCTTTTTATCACTCTTGTTCTTATTTTCAGCTTCTTTCTTCTTATCCTCACTTTCCTTTCTTTGTCTTTCCTTTTCTGCCTTTTCTCTAGCAGCAGCCAGCTTCTTTTCAATCAATAATGCTTCATTATTAGCGTTTTGATTTTCATTTTCTTCATCCTCCTCTACAATGTCATCGTAAATAACCTTTTCACTTTGTTTTCTCTTAGAATCAGGAGTAAAAACTACACTACTGGATCTAACTTGTCTGATTACTGGCTCACTTGATGCAATATTACTATCAATAGAAACATTTCTTGAAGTGTAAACACTTCCTCCAATACCAGAGTTAAATCCATATCCATTAGCGTTACCATTGCCACCGGTCATTTCAGCCAGTATTTGTGAGCTTGATCTTGAATGTGTCTTCACCCATCCACCTCCTTGTGGTCCTCTGCCAAATTGTTGTTGATGAGGTGTCACTGGAGCATAATGTTGATTAATGATGGTTTCAGTGTTGTTAAATGGTTTCATAGGTGGAACAAAATCAGCATCCAAGGTTTTGTTGACATGTTGTTCATCTGTTTGCAAAGCTTCTGTTTTGATAGGAGAAGCTAATGATGAATGTGTTTTGTGCATTAAAGGAGGTTGTGCAAACTCAGAACCAAATGCTTTGTTAACGTCACTTCTTTCAGGAACTGGTAAGTTTGATGTTGATGCAGCTTTTGCTGTGTAATCAACTGAATCTACTGGTAATCTACCCATAGTATTTGGGACTTGTTGAGATGGAACCATAGACGTATGTGGAGAAAAACCAGATTCCTTTCTGGTAGGTAAACTATGAGTTGAATGAGCAGCATTATTAACAAATGATGGAACTTGTGGTTGATTTGAAGATACACTTACATCTCTAGGGAAGGTGTAGCTGCTTGGAGGCTCCATACTCTTCGTATTGACTATAGGGTTATTCTTTGGAGGGGAGTTGACAGAAACTTCAGTTTGTCTATTTTGATTTAAAAACATATCCGTGTCATGATTCTCAGAAACAGCATTTCTAATTTCATCATAGGCAGGTTTCTCTATATCATCATAAGTTTCAGTTTGCTTAACAGGAGAATACTTGTTGCTAGCAGTACTGGAAAAGGCTGGTGGTTGTTTAACACTATCAGCAAATGTATCATTTTCTACACCATGATGTCTTAATGGCTTCTTTATAACAGTGTCAGTGTTAGTGTACTCTTGGGTTCTGTTGACGCCAATTTGTGAATTAGAACCTATGGAGCCTCTTTTACCATTGCTGGCTGTTAACCTTTGATTGGATGGAGCAAATGATAGCAAGCTATCAACAGATTGATTTCTGGAGTGAGAGTGTAACTTGGCCAAATTATTTGCAACTTGTTGGTTAAAATGCTCTGAACTGGCTACAGAAGACAAACTAGGTGGGCCAGGTGGCATCTTGTTAACACTTTCTTGCTTTAAATTATTTATAGCAGTCTTAGTCAACATGTTTCTGTTTTGATAGATGTTGGCATTGTCAGAGTACATTACAGAATCAGGGTGAGGTGAAGCCATATTGTTACCTTGCAAATGTGGAGGTCTATTGTTAATCATATTTTGACTAAAGTCAAATGATCCATTGGCAGAAACTGGTAAGTGCTTTGAGTGAGCACCATCAAATGTATCAAACAACTTGCTTTCAGATTTACTGATTCCAGTGTTTGTCTCATCATTGGTTTCATCAATATTGTCACCACCAATCAACTTATTGAATGATTTGTCTAAAGTTCCCCAAACACCACTTAAGGTTGGCTTACCCATCCAGGAATCGCTTTTAGAATCTATAATGGATCGTAACTTATCAATTGTGTAGACATACTTTAGTTGAGCATTACCAGTCTTCATCAACTCCTTGTTCATGGCTGTGCATACATCCAAAATCTTATTGGCATTGGTGTACTGTTTTTGCAACAACAAAACTTCAGCATGAGATATCTTGGACCCTATCAATGTTAAGAACCCGCCAAACTTTGGAAGAACAGACTTGTGGCAGAATTCATACAAATCAGATAATAACATACCATCCAATGAGTTAGGGGCACCTACTTCACTGAACACAACATTTGATCCTGGAATAACTTCATTTAATGACAGAGGAACATCTGCTAAGATGAAACAACAATCAGATGCAAGTGACTTGCCATTTTTACTTAGGAAAATACCCAAGTCAACTAAGAAGCCCATTAACATATTATTTGTTGAGCTTGCATCTGTCCCTGAATTGCTATTGGATAACACAGAAGCTAAAATAATGTTCCAGTTATTCAAAGCCCAAAGTTTTTTACCATCATGGCTTTCAAAGTCTTCGATAAGGGCCTTACCATTGCCAATGTAGACTTGGAAGATACTGCTTAGCAAGTTAACTGCAAATTCGGAATCAGGACCTGATCCTTGGAATTCTCTTTTCAAATACAAGTCAACAACTTCAGTCCATTTTTCCTTACCCATCAATGAAGCTATCACCATCGACATGGAAAAGTCACTGGACTTTAGTGCAATACCCAAGGCTTCAGAATGCTCTCCAACCCTTAAACAAGTCAACACTTGAGCTAATCCTTCCGAATCTAACTTTGAAGCAGACATGTTGTTCTGCTGGAACTGGTTGTTTGCAAATCCACTTGCTTTGTTGATTTCAATAAACTTTTTTAGCTCTGTTGGATCGTACAAGGCTGAAGCATATTCAGATAATTGTGTGATCTCACCTGGTTTTTCATCCATGGATTCAATTTTTTGATTCAAAACATTCCATAATACTTTACCATCAACGTCATAAGCAGAATCTCCATCAATAAAGCTAATGGTCTCATCTAACCATGGTTTTATGGACTTTGACTTAGTTTTGTTTCTAATCAAAACACCTGGGAAATCTAGGAAATGCTTAGGTAAGGAAACAACGGATTCTTGAGGTTGAATTTTGATGTTTGTAACATTTTGATATTGAGATATCTTCAAGGAAACGACATGACCACTTGGAGACCATTGTACAATAGGGAACTGCTTCTTATCTAGTTCCTCTGGATTGACTATAGGCAGCAAATTCTTTGGTTTAGTTTGACCTTGAATGCCCATTGATAACGTGTTGCCTACAAATTGGGAGTTAGGCTTTTCAGCATTTACAAAGGGTTGTTGGAACCCAGTGTTTACCGAATTTGTAAACCCATTTTCAACTGGAAAAGCATTGTTAATGTTTGGATGTTGAACAGCACTATTCTGGAAGCCAAATGAAGGTTGACCGGCAAAGTTTTGAGCAGCTGCAAAATTATTCTGAGGTGGGAATCCGTTGTTGACAGGTGGTATGTAACTACCAGTTCTACTGTGTGTGTTTTGCATGACTTGGCTGGCAGCAGCAAATGCATTTGGCACTTCATTGATTGATTGTTGAGCAAATGCTTGTTGAACACTTGGATGTACAGTTGGGGCGTACTTAGAAGCAGCACCTTGATTCTTCTTTGGAGCATAAACACTGGAATGAGATCTCGCGTGAGATACCTTAGTGCCTGGGGTAATAGGACTTAGAGGATTGTTTGAATTGTTCAATCCAACAGTTTGCAATGCAGGCATATTTGAAGCACCAGGTTGCGGAATACCAGAATTAGGCATACCTAGAACATTATTAACAGGAGAGAAGGAAGAACTGCTGCCCTTTCTAATATGTTGAACAGAAGGAGCATACAAATTCTTTGGTTTGTTGTCAATAGCTGTACTTGGTTTGTGGATACTGCTAGATCTTGAAGGGAATCTTTGATTGTTGAATGTATTTGTGGCAAAATTTCCATTAGCCCCGTCAAATACTGGGACACTATTTTGCAAACCTGGACTGTAAACACCTGTTGACAAAGAAGAAGCCGATACATTACTTACAGCTCTAGCCCTATTATTGTTGATAGGAGGGTGCTTGGCTGGCTCAACAATTTGTGGCTTATTTCTAGGAACGCTCTTTGGAGGTGGTATATCGAAAGGCAAATCAGTGTTGGATGCTGGAATTGGACCTTTTGACCTACTTCCTGGTGGAACTGAGTTCATATGGGGTTGAGATGATAAGCTTGGTATGCTGTTATTAACTATATTCACAGGTGGCTGCACCATTCCAGAATTTGTTGAGTGGACACTTAGACTAGGTGAAGCACTTTGCATGGTTTGCGGAGCATATGGATTCTTCTTAGTAGCTGATTTTTGTGAGTTTTGTATGGCGTAAGGATTTACAGGGATACTTGGTGCAACTACTTGAGCAGCTTGGGCAACCTTGCTTGGAACTTCATTTAATGAAGCACTAACTGTAGGTACATGGGCTGTTTTTATAGCTTTGGCTTTAGCAGGTGGTTTCAAATTTGACACCAGGTCAACAGGGAAATCATAAGCATCAGTCTTATGTTTTTCAGTCTTGTACTTTGTAATATCTGGAGGCTTTTCATTATCATTGGTGACGTTTGTTGGAGCAATTATTTGAGGCTTTATTCCGTTCAAAATAGGATTGACTGGACTTTTGCTGGTAGTAATAATTGTTGGCTGAACACCAGCATGAGGAACAGATGATATAATTTCGGGAGGTTGTGTATTTTCTACAGTTGGAGCATATTTGTTAACTTTCTTTGGTGATTCAACTTTCTCGACAACTGGTTGAATCTGCTCAGTAGTCTCCATTTCTTCATCGCTATCCAACAAACTGTCATCATCCAATAAATCGCTGTCAATAAGATCTTCTATTAACTCTTCAGAGTTCTCCTTGTTCAATGGTGTTTGAACAACAGTAGCAAAGGTTTGATCCTTCTTTTCATCAACGTCAATATCCACATTTTCTTCATCGTTATCAGACAATAATAAAGACTCATTATCATCCTCAAGTAAACTATCATCTTGTATAACATTATTTTCGTTTGAAACGTTATCTGATTCTTTTAGGTTGTTGAAAAATTCAGCGTCGTCTATTTGTTGCAAAGCAGATGTATCAGAAACGTCTGGTTTTTCATTACTATCAGTATTGTTAACAGTTTCAACTTGTTGAGAAGATAACTGATCAAAGAACAATACATCATTTTCCTTTTGATCTTGGGCTTCTGTTATTTTAGCTTCATTCTCAACCTGTGGGCTTGAAATATTGTTAAAGAAATCTTCATCATTCAAATCCTCGTCAGCAATGATCTGTGGGTTTTCTTCGGGATCCTTATTTGTCATTTCAAAAGCATCTTGATTCTCTATTGATGGTAAGGTATCATTTTGAGCAGTGATCTCATCATTATGGTTTTCTGAAGCAATTTCATTATTGTTATCATTAAATTCAGCAACTACCTCAAAATCTGGTTCTTGATCAGAAGTAAGCAAGACATTATCATTGGCATCATATTCTGCAGTAACAACTGCAGACTCAGGAATTTGTTCAACATCGGCAATAACATTTTCTGATGTATTTATTTCATTGCTGATTAATGGCTCAATTTCAAGGGAAACCTTGTTTTGAACACTACCCTCTTCAGCGTTGATTTCAGCAGTATCGATGATAGGTTCTTCGGCGTTGATTTCGGCAGTATCGATGATAGGTTTTGCAGTGTTAATATCAATAGTATCGATGATAGGTTCTGCAGTGTTAATATCAATAGAATCAGTGTTAGGTTCTTCATCATCAGCAATGGCATCTTCTTCATTTACGATATTAACATCATGATTAGCAGAGTCAATATCTCTAGTAATTTCTTCTTGTGTTTCAATGCCATGACCCGAATCGTTGCTTTCTATCACTTCATTTTCAGTAACGTTCACAGGGGTATTTATATTGTGAGCTACGTTAACGTGTTCTTCTTCAGCAAGAAGTTTTTCATTTAAAGGTTCATTAGAGTCAATTTCAGCATGTTCTTCTTCATGTACTATATCATCTGTGTTGGAAGTGTCCTGGATTTCATTTATAGGAGCTTCATTTAGTGCTTGTTCGACATATTCTTGCAGTTCAGGAACTGTCTGATCATGGTTTGCTGATTCATTCAATTGTTTTTCTTCAACAAGTTCAAATGGTTTGTTCTGTTCGATAATTTCGACACCTGGAGCTACTTGTGGTAAAATTTCAGTTTCATTGATTTGATCTGAATGGATATTTTGTTCATTAAGTTCTTCGGCCTGTATACTAGGGTTTAAATCTAATTCCTCATCAGACAATAGCAAATCCAAATCTTCATCAAACATGTTATTGTCCAATTCATTTTGATCAGCCTTTATATCAGCATCATTGAAAAATGTATAATTACTACCACTTTTTTGCTTACTGTGTGAATTTTTAGAACTGTCAACATCTAATTCGTCATTAAGCAAGTCTTCTAGCTCTTGGTCCCCTAATTCTTTTGAACCATCCTCTTTATCAGAGTGAGGATCATTTTGTAAGAACTGATTAAGATCTGTGGTGGACTTGGAAGCTTGAATGTTTTGATTCTTTCTTAAGTTCTTTTTTCTTTGCTGTCTTTTTTTAGCAGCAGCAGATACCATTTTTTATTTAGTATATTATTTAAAATTGAAATAAAAGACTGAATATTAATATTTCTTATTCAATACTGAGGTTGTTGTTGTGTTTGGTTTATGTAGCTTTGACAATTACTGTTACAAAATCAAGTGTTACACTGAAATGTTTATTGAATATTCCGTAGTTGTTTACTCTTAACACCTAAAAAAAAATTATGTACCTGGTTTAAAAATAACGCGGCAAACACACCCAAAGGTGACCTTAGGAAAACGTATCAAAGACCGAAAGGGAAAATCATCCACAGAAAATGGATCCACTATATATTTTATGCGCAAAAAAAGAGTACAGAAGGAAAAATAGGCGTTCATGCCTGGATACCACTGCATAGTAACTATATATGCAATTATAATCGTTTCAAACGCATAATATGCACTCTGTTAAAACCCTGCTGTCAAAATTTAAATCCGAATATTTTCTTTCAAAAAATAAATGAAAAATTTTATCTCCTATATCTTTTTCCTCTTTTCTTTTTTTTTTTTTTTTTTTCCTTTTTTTATTACTTCTCTAGGCTCATTTTCCATTTTCAAATTCAACATATCTATCAAGGCTATAAAGTATCTTGTAACATAAACCAAATAAACAGCCCAAATTAACAACCATAACATATTCTTTTTTCATCTACAAAAATGGCTAAACCAAAAGGACCAAAAACCACAAACTATCACAAGCTAGCACCTGAAAAGGAAAGATTCATTCAATGTTGTTCTGACATCACCTTGGAGCTAATTCAGTCAGTAACCAACCCAAACATGTCCACTAAGGAAATCAACTTAAATGGGTTGATTATGGCCAACTCCAAGAAATACAAGTTGAAAAACCAACCTAGATTGACTGATATTATAAACTCCATCCCTGACCAATACAAGAAATACTTGTTGCCTAAGCTGAAGGCCAAGCCAGTCAGATCAGCTAGTGGTGTGTCTATTGTTGCCTTGGAATCCATTCCCCACAGATGTCCACATATTGCGTACACAGGTAACATCTGTGTCTACTGTCCAGGTGGTCCTGACTCTGACTTTGAATACTCTGCACAATCATACACAGGTTACGAGCCTACCTCCATGAGAGCCATTAGAGCCAGATACGATCCATATGAGCAATGTAGAGGAAGAATTGAACAGTTGAAGCAGCTGGGCCACTCTGTCGACAAGGTTGAGTACATCGTCATGGGCGGTACCTTCATGTCTCTGCCTAAGGACTACAGAGAAAACTTCATAACCCAAATGCACAATGCTCTGAGTGGATACAACGGAAATGACCTTGATGAAGCTATTAGATACTCCCAGCAGTCAAAGACCAAGTGTGTTGGTATAACTATTGAAACTAGACCGGATTACTGTACAGAAACACACCTGGATGATATGCTGAGATATGGGTGCACAAGATTGGAAGTTGGTGTTCAATCCATTTATGAGGATGTTGCAAGAGACACCAACAGAGGACACACTGTTCAGTCTGTTTGTGAGACCTTTGCTGTGGCAAAGGATGCTGGGTACAAGATTGTGTCCCATATGATGCCTGATTTACCAAATGTTGGATTGGAAAGAGATATTGAGCAATTCATTGAATACTTTGAAAACCCTGCATTTAGAACTGACGGTTTGAAGATATACCCAACATTGGTCATCAGAGGTACTGGTCTATATGAACTTTGGAAAATAGGTAAGTACCAATCATACAACGCCAATGTACTAGTTGACTTGGTTGCCAGAATCATGGCCTTGGTTCCTCCATGGACAAGAATTTATAGAGTTCAAAGAGATATTCCTATGCCATTGGTCACTTCCGGTGTTGACAACGGTAACTTGAGAGAACTAGCCTTGGCCAGAATGAAGGACTTTGGTACCACCTCAAGAGATGTTAGAACAAGAGAAGTTGGTATTCAAGAAATCCATTCCAAGATACAACCAGATCAAATCGAATTAATCAGAAGAGATTACTATGCCAATGGAGGTTGGGAAACCTTCTTGGCCTATGAAGATCCAAAGCAAGATATCCTGATTGGATTACTAAGACTAAGAAAGGCTTCTAAGAAATACACATACAGAAAGGAATTCACTAAGCAAAGAACCTCCATCATTAGAGAACTGCATGTCTATGGTTCAGTAGTGCCTTTGCATTCTAGAGATCCAAGAAAGTTCCAACATCAAGGGTTCGGTACCTTGCTGATGGAAGAAGCGGAAAGAATTGCTAGAGAGGAGCATGGTAGTGAAAAGATATCTGTTATTTCCGGTGTTGGTGTAAGAAACTACTACTCTAGACTAGGTTACGAACTTGATGGACCATTTATGTCCAAAGCTATATAAAATAAGTATTTATTATCACAATTATTAATTTAGTTAAACTGTTCTTGTTGGTTATAAAACTTAGAGATTGAACTTTAAATTCCAAATCTGTGACGGTAATTTGTGTTTGAATATATACAAGATTTATTTATTTTTTTATCGTATTGTTAAATTATTTCATGTCATCAAATCTGATACTTTCAAGAATCTCCTTAGCTCCCAATTCACACAGTTTTGCACTTAACAAAATACCAGCTTCGTTAGAATCCATGTTGACATCCTCAATGACTTTCTCAATGGATGCTTCAACAAACTCCGTCCCATCAACACTTATAACACAACCATGAATGGTTAATGTTGATGTGTCTTCGTTGAAGCTTGATTCAACACCAATAGGAACAGAGCACCCACCTTCAAGTGATCTCATAAGAGATCTTTCAGCCAAACAGCAAACAGTTGCCTCCTTGTCAGCAATCATATCACAAACATGTTGCATGACAGGATCGTTTTGTCTGATTTCTAGACCCAATGCACCTTGGCCCACAGCATGGTACATCTCGTCTTTGTTTAAAGTGAAACTTATACGGTTGTTCAATCCTTGTCTTATAAGCCCAGCAGATGCCAGAATTATACAGGCAAATGGTGACTCGGGGTCATCTAGCTTTCTCAGTCTGGTGACTAGGTTCCCTCTAACAGACTCAAAGTTCAATGATGGATAAAGCTTTCTCAATTGTGCTGATCTTCTCACAGAAGAAGTACCCACGACGGAATCCTGGGGTAATTCAGAAAGAGACTTATAAGTTGAGCCTGCCTTCAAAACGACACAGTCTGAGGGATCCTCTCTTTTGGTGATTCCACCCAACACAAATCCGTTGGGTAAAGTAGTAGGCATGTCCTTAAGTGAGTGGACAACAATGTCTAATTCTTTGTTTTCTAGCTTATCTTCTAGCTCCTTGGTCCACAGTGCTTTTCCTCCAAAGGAATACAACGGCTTGGTAAGAACATTGTCTCCTAGAGTTTTATACTTGGTTATAGGTGTTTCTTCGACATTTGGGAATGTTTTTCTTATAAGTTCAGCAACGTGTTCACTCTGAATCACAGCCAGAGCAGAGCTTCTTCCACCAACACTGATAATGCTTGGTACCTTCTGTTCAATAGACATTGATGTTTATGATTTGATTATTTTTTTTTTTCTATATGGGTTTTTGTTCAAAATGTGTACAATTATAAATTATTAGTATTTTTCTTTTTGCAAAATATAATTGTAAGCCTCCTCCTCCTTTAATTTACAGTAATGGTTTAATGTTTAATATAAACAAGTTCAATTTTATGTGTTTTATTTATTGATTTTTGAATAGATCCGTAATAATGATTGGAATTTTGATATTATTTTCAGTTGAAATAACGAGTTTTGGTATATTAAGTTTATTAAGTTTATTAAGTGTACTTTTGTCAATAAATAGATAAAAAGTCTCTATTTGGGTTTAATATGTATAGTTTTATGTCGGATTTTTAGTTTAAGTTGGTGTATGTTATCAATGCTCCATTTTAACAGTTGTGATTTAATATGTAAATTCTATTCTGCATTATTTTTTGTTCACTTCGACATTACTCCAAAATGATTTTTTCTTGGTCTGTGGAAAAAAAAAATATATAAAAAATTTTTCTGTTCTGATTTTTCCGTTGCACTTTTTCGTTTGGTTTTTATTTGCTGGAGAAAACTCCTCTAAGCAATATAATGCAATAGAAATCATCTTATCAGCGTGTGTATATTCTAAGTGAAGATACCCCCCATGGCCGCAGTCATCCGAAGCTGAAGTCAACTCTAGCAGGCACACATTTCTCAAAAGATGACTAATTTGTGTTATCTACAAGGTGTTTTTGATATATGATGAACGTTAGTTATGCCTGATCAGCTGCTCTGTCTTTCTAATGCTAATAACTTCAATTGGTTAAAGCAAATATATATTAACAATATTATCTATATACAGGACTAGTTGGTAAGCTTTGGAATTAGTTTGAAAGGACCGGTCCAACGCATTTGATAATTGGATCCATAGTAAACATCTCCTTTGAACTGATTGTGTAAGTTCACTCTTAAAAATATCAGATACGTGAGAATGTAGTAGAGACCTATACCTGTGAATATATGCCACCAGGCATGGAGTTCTAGAAAGTTACCTAGAGGTAACCTCAAGTAATCTCTTCTTATAGTTCTGAATTCCCCACAGAACTGTCTGTCCATCCCCCACAAAAAGAATCCAGTTCCAAATAATGCAATGCCAGCTAGGGATGACTTCATGAGGTTTCTTTTCACATAAGGATCCTTTATGAAATTTTTGGTTAAGCAAACAGAAGCATACACTATGATGAAATTCAAAAGACCATAACAGATTTCATGGAAAATAGGATCGGTTATAAAAAAGTAATAAACCAAGGTCATTATAACAGATACTCCGGATAACAATGCAATAATGAACTTTTCATATGACTTTGAGATCTCTATTGGTTTCATGGAATTGCTGTTTGGAATTAATCTACTGTTTTCATCTGTAGTTTCGTCGTTGTTCTCCACCATGTGTAAATACTTTTGTCTTCTTGATTTCGTGTAGTATAGCAGTGGCTCACTCAACACACTGTAGCAAGGTATACAGGTGATATAGATCATAGGAAGCTCATCTAGCAATTGGCAGTCGTATCTTAAGCTCATGTGGAACATTGCAGAGCCTATTCCCACTGAAAGCAGCCCCAGCATGGTTAGTTTGAATCTTAACTCCGAAATGCCTATTTTTCTTAATGAATAGAACAAATAAAAGCTTACAAAAACATATGAGAAGTTGGAAGTTGTGTTGCAGAACTCAGCTATGAATGACGATTGAACGTAATTCTCCTCACACCAGTCAATGGTGCTTGTGACATTCCCCCAGATAGGTGAATGTTTCAATGTTTCAGACATGTTGGTATCAGGATTTATATCCGGATAAGGTCTGTAGAGTATGTGTTTAAGGAAACCAAACATTTCTTTTAAATGGTAATGAGGTATGAGATTATGCTTTGTTAAAGTAAGATAGCTTTTTTATTATTATTTTGGTTTAGTAGTAATGTTATTGCTGTAAAATAGAATATCACGTTGTTATCTTTATTATTCCATGCTCAACAATTTGTCATAGCAGTTGTTTAAGTACACGCACGGCTAAAGACATGCACCTTCGTTTTTTTTTATTTTCCAGAGACCTTTGTTAGGGGTTAAAGTCCGGCATCTCCAAAGCAGGGTTGAGTGCGAAAAAAAAGAATTAGCTCACAATTTGGTCCTTGAGAAAAATGCACAGCGATAAAAAGCGATAAAAAGCGATAAAAAGATCTTTGTGCCATCTGTTAAGCATAGCTTATATCGGCAATGACATTGGACTATTGCAATCATTGTGTCAAAGCTAATGAAAACACAGCTAAAAAAATATATGTTAATTCTTTCCAAATTAATGTCTCATTTCTCACTGGCTATTATATTAACTCTGTGATACAATAAAAACCAAATTGTATAAAAAACGTTGGTAAAAGTTATGACATTGTTTTCTTTGAACGTTTACTTCATTTATATTAACTGAAGAACAATCAATGATACTCAAAGATTACAACTTTATATTCTATTCATAATATGGCTTCAATTATGATTGAACATTAGTTATACTCTAAAGTCCACCTTGTAGATGGTTCTTGGTGCAGTGTTTTAAAAACTGATTGGTTGCGGTCACGTGTAAAGACTCCACATACTTCTAAAAATAACTTTTTCTTTTTTTTAAATCCTCGCTAATTTTGTCTTCATTTTGTTTTTTTTTTTCCTTCCCATTTTTTTAAATCCATTGATTCGCAATACAAAGAATATATTTCTAACTTAAATCAGTATTTTTTCTTATTATTTCATGTAAAATTATAAGTGTTCTAACACTTTCTTCTAGGTTGTTATTGGATTAAATAACATTTCATCGAATAAAAATCATATTCTGTTTATATCATTAATAGAAACTTTGATTAAGGGTTCTCTTGTGTATTTTTAGAAAAGAACAATAAAAAAAAAGACAAGAAAACCAAACTACCAATCCAAAAGAACACATTGTGTCAACATCTTGTTATTTTATTCACATTGATATAAAATAGATACAATCTATTTATTGCTTTTGAAGATTCAATAAATTTCAATATATTCTTTGGCTAAGTTTACACATCAAGGTAAGAGAAAATGGGTAGAAAAAAAATCGATATTGAACCAATCACTAATGATAGGAACAAGACCGTTACATTTCTAAAAAGAAAACAAGGTCTTTTCAAAAAGGCATTTGAGCTGTCTGTTCTTTGCTCTGTGGATATACAAGTAGTAATATTGGGCTCAAACAGGCAGTTCTATGAATATACCACTGTGGATCCAGAAGAAATGAACAAAGTTTATTATAAGGACAACATGATCCACAACATTCAAACACCAAAGGATTACGATTCAAAGTTGCAGATGAACGAAACCATTGACTTAAATGATTCTTCCAGATTTAAGGGTCCTTGGAATCCAAACGGCAAAACAAGTCATAAAAGAACCCATTCAGGAAGACTTGTGTATACAGATGAAGACACTTCTAGCAACGCGATGATACACAGCAAAAAACACAGCAGATCAACAATGTCAAATGACTTGGAGGACATTATTGAACAAGATCAATACCAGAGCAAGCATGGTCGTCAGCATATACTGAAGAACCGTTCACTAAACCTTAAGAAACACGATGATATTATGGATGATGAAGGTAACTATTCAACTAATGACCTTGATAATGATATAAATAATGGTAACATTGGCACTGATAGAAGCAATTCCAAAAGAAATATGATGATAGATTCGGGAGCATTTGAAGACCACAAAAACAACCACATTTCTGCGAAGAAAAGAAGAGTTAACAACAGCAGCTTACTGAAGCAATCTGAGCAAGAATCTGAAATTATGGGCAAAGGGGCGTCCTATGTCTTTCCTAACCCTAATAATTCTACAAATGATATAGATATAACCAATAGAAAGTTACCATCCCTAGATACACAAAAGATCATGAACTTTGACAACGGGAACAATTCATTCATTCAACAACAGCCTCATTTATCCAACAGTTACCAACATAGTGGCAATGGGAAAAACTATAACATGTCGGATTTACAAATCAAGACAAAGCAAAGTTACCAAGAAGGTGCAAACAAAAGCTTTAATACTAGAGACAATAAGAAAAAAAACGAATTTGATTCTGATAACGACAACCTAATAACCCCTACATCAGCTACATCCTTAACAGGCATGACATTTGAACCAAATCTCTTCACTCCGAACATATCCAAAATGGGAACAGATAGCCAACGGTACCAACAAGGCAACCCAATGATAAAAAACTCTCCACAGTATCAGCAACAATCTTTTACTAGAAGACCACGTTTACGAGTGGAGATCCCAAAGACAAACAAAGAAGCCTTGCAGAAGCAACATGAATCCATGCAAATGAGACAAAATGCAAACAACCCTAGTAGTATTATTCCGCTATCTGCAAGAGGCGGCTTTGGGGCAAATAATGGCACGCCGGTAGGGCCATTATCAGCAAATCTGTTCTCAGCAATGCAATACCAAGCATCAAACAATCAGCTGAACACACCAAATCTGAACTTCTTCATCAACAGCAACACAACGGCCAACGACAAGTCAGCACCAACTTCGTCGTACATGCAATTCTTGAAAAATGGATACTTTGACAACTTCCAACAGCCATCAGGAACACAAGGAAACCCAACCAGTGGGACACTTAAAAGCAGAAGACAATCCATTGACCAAAACGGAAACAATAACGGCACAGCCAGTAACCTTGCCATGAAGCAAAGACAGCAGTTGCAGTCACCTATATTCAACGCATTTTTGGAAAATGGATTCATGATGATGTCCCCTGATGGGCCGCAGTCATCAGCACCAAACTCAAGACTGCCGATGAACCTGTCTGTGTTGAACAACAAGAAGAGTGCAAACAATGCAGCACAGGACATCAATGGATTGGACCTGGATGCTTTACAAGAGGCCACTTCTTCTGAGAACACCCACAGAAGTGAGCAGCTGGAGGCTGCGTCTGCCAAAGGAAACATGAGTTTTTCAAACCTGATGACGAAGGGTCCCGCCAATAAGTATCAGATCGCATCACACTTCCCACAGCTGCAGAAGCAAAAACGAGAAAATGATGTACAGATGAACAAGAACGGCGAAGGCACTGATGTGAAGATGGACAACGATGGAGAGAACGTGGAGTTTGAAGGAGACGACAGCAACATTGTTGTTCCTGTGAGCTCAAAGGTTGGTTCAGCAGCAACAGACCACAACGACGGTGAAATAGTGGCCAACTCGTCAGATAAACATGAAGAAAACGATGAATCCGGATCAGAATTTTTGATGGGAGCTGCAAATATAGATGCAAATGACGTTGATAATATAAGTAATAATGAGTTTTTGAAATGAAAGTGATAGATAAAGACTCAAATTTTATTTTTTTTTTGTTACATTTTTTTTTTACATATTGGT
>ERZ794949.225-NODE-225-length-20806-cov-136.688979_pt1 | contig 20806 bp, 9 predicted proteins | sample MGYA00511363_ERZ794949 | MGnify/ENA primary metagenome ERZ794949 (study PRJEB30137, sample SAMN04331402) | food metagenome | isolation source: T1 must sample point D1 replicate B | place: Australia: South Australia ...
TTGATGCTTTTGAATATCTTCATCGTCAACATATCGTGGGAAACAAACTTGATCAGATACAACACTATCAACATCGACAATAGATTCAAAAGTATTTCGTGCTTGGTTTCATCTTTTCTTTCTTCAACGGTGTCCATTTCTCTGCTTTTTTTCAAAATCAACAACATCATGTATACCAATATTATGTATATGACACTGATTATAACAGATTCTATACCAAATTGCCAGTTAAAGGTTCCAGCAAAGTATACCAAATCATTAGTTTTCTCATCTCTCACCAATAGCACTATAGAGTTCAATTTAACAAATTGGTAACCTGTGATTGAAGATATAATTATCATAAAAGAAAACAGTATGAGCATAAACAGAATTTGTTTACCACTCTTTGAGTCCTCTTCAGAAGTCTCACTGTTGTCATTTTCCTTTTTAGTTATGTATGGCAATACTTTTTTTTTCAGTACTATTAATATAGCAAAAAATATAGCAAAATAGTACAAAAATATGTTTGTTTGTTCTTGCATAGATGATGGAATATTAATGTATATGACCAAAGTTCTTGCTAAGTAATCCCATAGCTTGAATCTCCAATCATTGAAATTATCTAAGATATTGTTCAAGTGAAGGTCTTCATATTCATAAAATACAACTTCGTCTACGTATTCGGAGCCAAGAATGCTAAATTTACTTTCATTGACAAATTTTTCAAAAAGTTCTGCACCTGACAACTGCTTTTCTACTGTTACTTGTGTCTGTTCGTTTGTTTCATCGTAATCTAGTTCTTCTAGAAGTAAAGACAGGTTATCCTCGTCATTGATACCATTGTCATCCCAAAACATGGATGATTGTATTTGATACTTTTGTTTGTGGTAATCATGTAAATTTATTGTTGGGGGAAATATAATGAGTCTGTTCTTAGAATCGCTTAAAATTTCAATGTCATTCAATTCTATATTTTTTAAATCTACTATAAAGGTTAAGGATTTAATGTTTTCTTGGCATTGTAAAATATTATCTATGAAAAAAAGTCCTGTTTCTCTGATTTCACCAACGTTTAAGTCTTCAAATTCATACTCATTGTCTAAATCATCAAGTCCATTTGTCTCATAACAGTTTCTGTTTATGATATTATGTCTTGTATCAAGCATATTTCTACTGAAAGATCTTAGCTCAGTAGAAACGTAGTCGTGGACGTTTGCAAATTCATTATCGTCATCACTATTATATAGATATATTAACGAATAGTGTGTTGTCATATAATTAGTGTTATTCAACCATTTATTGAAGTCTTCATTTGTTTCTATTTCTATAAAAAATATATCTTGATTACTATCTATCTCATCGATGTTGATGTTCAAACACGGCAGCTTTTCAATAACAACCTCCGCCGAAGAAAAAAACAAACAACACAGAATTGTGAATAGCAAATAAAACTTTATCATCCCACCAAGCTATATTAATGATGTTGTGTGGTTGTTTATATATATACCGGTATACAATATAAACATTAATCATATATTTGAGTAACAGCAAAACAAATAAACACTAATTTTTCTCACATTAAAACGTTATATCCGAAATGGTCGGATTTTATGTTTTTCTTTCTCTCGCATGGAATTCGAACTTATACATATCAACAAACGCGTTAGCTAACTGTTCATTGATTTGGTAAAAAAAGAGTGTACCAAGATACCAATGAAGATGGAACAAAAAGAAGAAAAGAAGGAATTAAAAAAGTTGAGAGCAGACGGGAATATTAATAATTTAACGTATCAATATTACAACACGGCGATGGAATTAGCGAATGTGAAAAGGATGAAGGATAATGTATTGAAGGCTCAAAAGCAAGATCTTTTATCTGATGATTTAGATGTGACTCAACAGATAAACCAACGCCGGATTAGGTTATCTAGAAAGAGCTATGATGTTTCAGGAAATTCAACATCTTTAAAAAAATGGGCTCCAAGCCAATCAAATACTCAGAAGAAATTAATGCCTGCAGTTGTTTTAGAACCTACAAATAATGCTCCTTCAAATGACGAAACTGAATACATTCAACTACCTATAAGCTTGCTGAGCAAACAATTAGATCAAAATCATAAAGTAGTAAAAGAAGAAACACATCTACTGACCCCAGGTAAAACTCCAAAAATAAAAATTGTATCTTCAAAAAATAGCATTAAAAACAAGATATCAAAGACCACAAACAAGAAAGCACTTAAGGAAAGAGATTTGAATACAATGAAAAAGAATATTAATATGAGAGATATCCTGTCTGTTAAAACAAGATATGATGTTTCACCAGTCAACAAAGGAGACTTTTTGGCAGATGTAAAACTCATTTCAAAAGCTAATCAAAAATAAAATACCCGCATAACCTTGATATATATATATGGTTTTTCAATAAAGTTTATACTTTCATACTCAACTTCATATAAGTCCCTAATTTATATGCAATCCTTCAAACAAAACAAAACAAAAAAAACTAAGTTTTATACTTCTCATATCCATTCAAAGCTAGCAGTTCTGATAATCCGTTTTTCCAATCTACTAGATCCTTAATAGAGGTGTTGTCATCAGCATTGTTATCACTACCATCTCCGGTCATATCTTTATCCGTAACTTCTGGATTCCAGTTCCAAAATTTATCAAGCAATGAAAACAAATCATTGTGGAAATGTGGGGTTTCGGTATCATCTATTTTATGAGTACCATAAGCCCAAAAACTCATTATTGAGTAGAAAGAAAACATATGCTTTTTTGACAACTGCTTTAAGTGCCCCAAAAACCCTAAGCTTGACCATATCAATCTTTTATTGATAACTTCTGTATTCAACTTATTTGTAAAGTCAAGTTTTTCAATATGATACTTGTGAAAAGACAATGGCTCTTGAGTCGTGATGTTGCTTGTCTCCCAAATGAATCTGAATCCCAATAAATAAACCTTTGGATCATAATACAAAGAAGAATGTCCTTTTCCACTCATTTTACCAATTAAAAATTGTGAAATGTTTAAAAGCATCTTATTGTCTGTGTATCCCAAATTTAATAATTTAAGACTGATTCTGACAATCTCAATCAAAAACTTCTTTTTGTATAGTCCGTTGTTGTTTATGTTGTCTATGTAACAACTTCTAAAGACATTTGGATGTGATTTGGTAAAATAACAACATGATGAATACAATGGAACTAATTGATCAGTCAAACTACCCACAAAACACACTTTGCAGTTTTGATAGCTTATTAATATTTCCATCGCTTCTTGTAGCATTTTCATTTGTATAGAGTCAAAGTTTTGAAAGTGAAACAACTCCAATAATCTATCTCCTTCAAATTTGAAATACAATTTGGTGAACCAATATCTGTCTTTGTAGTAAACAGGTCCATTCATGATTCCAGCCATACATAAAATTCCGATTTTTTTATTTGTTCCATCTATGTTCGTTTTACCAATAATCCCATTTTGTAACAGCTTTGCCAGCAATATTATACTTGTGGGACATCCTTGTGAATGTGCTACAAAATAAACCATATCCGCTGAATCTATTTGATTTAAGTATTCTTCATTTTCCGTAAGAACTTCATAGAAATGATCAACTCTTTCAAATACTTTGCCTTCCTTTTCCAAAGCAATGCTGAACATTTCAACCTCCTCTGTGTTTTCTTTATAGTATTCTTTGATAGATTTCTCAGCTTCTTGTATAAATCTATGCGATGTTCCAGTTGGGTTACCTATGATTTTTCTAATATTCGGATGTGGAAAGAATCCATGAACACCTATTAAGACAATTTTTTTTGGTGGTGATTTATTATCTTTTGATATAATCAAATGTCTATGATCGTCATTGCTAATATCAGATGCAAAATAGGAATTTATGTATTTTGTAATTTTGTAATGAAGTGTTTCTCTGGGTAGTATATCTAATCCTGGTAATAATTGTGTTTTATCAGCCGTATAAATATTAGCATTGGAGGCTTGTATAGATTCATAGTTTACAGAAACTTGGTTCGTAGATTCTTTCAATAGCTGTGCTGCTTGTTCATATGATTCTTCATCAACAGGATCCAATTCTTTATCTATGTCTTTGGTGTCTTCATCTTGATTGCTAACATTTACTTTTACTTGGGTATTATCCGAAGTAGAAAACCTTCGTTTACCTGTTTCCCATAATTTATTAGCTAAACCTGAAAAGTTAGAACTGTTTGTTTCGTTTTCAACAATTTGTTCAGCAGAAGAGGTTGCTTTGTCATCGCTTTCATTTGATTTCGATAATAAAAACGACATCCCTTGTTGTTTTATATTTTAACTAAATCAAAGTCTGTTTCTTCTTTAAAAAAAAAAAAAAAAGGGTATAATCGTTTACTAATATTTCTTTACCTGTAATGGTTGTATTAGTGACTCTGAAGGCTACCAATTGTATCTTTGGTATCAATCTGATATGTATACATTATTTAAAACCATATACAAATATGAGGGATACCAGAGCAGTCGTTTTTTTTTTCTGTCTTTTACTTTTAAATGCGGATTAGAGCCTTCCGTTTGATCAGCACAAATTCCTTATCTCCGTTTTTCACGTGCTAAAAATCTGTCGGGTTTAACATTACTCTTTTGGGTAAAGTAAACGTTGTTCTATATGAAGTTCGTTTACACTTTTTATTTTTTAAAAAAGTGCTGCGGTATTTTCTAAGTGATTCGATCCAAACCAGGTATTATCCTTTAATATTTTTTTTTTCCTTATTATTGATTCTACCCCCTACATCTTTGTAGAAACTGAAGAGTTAATATATTTTCCTAATTAGGAAAACAAATAAACTTCTGATGAGAACTGTTTGGGTTTTTAATTTTTTTAAAAAAAAAAAAACAGTAAACATTCTATAACTACACGTTATTTGTTTATTTTCAAAGTGGATTAGAAACTACCAAATACAGAAAGAACCAGGTATAAAATCACATTATTATTAAAGAAAATAACTTAATATTGTGAACCAATTTTAGCATAGTTGTAATTATTTTGTACATATAAAAACAATTAATAAGATACATCAGTCATATCTTAATATTGTAGAAACTATACCATTCATTTTTTTTTCCCTTAACCTTGATATGCTTAATTAAAAGCAGTAATTATACTTTTGTCAAAAAAAAATACACACACACAAATAATCACTACATAATAAGAAACTCACTTTAATGAATAATTTTACAGCTAATCAAAATAAGCCAGCCATTAAGTTACCGCCACTAGGTTCTCTACTACAAATTTCTAGAGACAGAATTTTTGAGCAAAATGAGGTTAATAAATACTACAATACACCTTCCTCTAGCTCTTTCAACACAGCATATCACTCACCTTCAATGAGCGATCATGACAAATCCTTTAAGTTTGGAAAGTTTGATCATATTGCATCTAGTGAAACCTACAGAGTCAACAGTCCTTTTGTAAAACAATCGCCTTTAACTCCGCCAAATGTTTCCAGTGATAGCTTTTCCAAATACCAGAGTGAAGAGAGTTCTCAAATAAGATATGCATCCAACTACGAAGCAAATAGCTATGTTGCAGATGATACTTTTTATTCCAAAAACTCAAAAACCGAAGACCATGAAAACGATGTAACTGCACAAAATGAAAATTTAAAACCATTTATAACATCAGACAAAAATCTCAAAGGTTTGGGTATACAATATCAGCCAGTAATGAGATTGATGAAAAATAAGGTTTCTAAAAAGGCAAAAGAAAATAAAAAAGCTATCAATACCAAAGGAACATTTGCTTTCATAACACATTCATCTACGTCATATTCCTCAAAGGAAGCACCAAGTATAGATAACGAGCAATTAGCTAGACAAAAAAGAAGAAGAACCGATGCTAAGATTGTTACTATTTTGGAAGAGTGTTACAAGAATGTTTGCTGTAGACCTAATAAATTTGAAAAAATAGATTTAAGCCAAAAGACAGGATTGACATTTGCTCAAGTTCAAGTATGGTTCCAAAATAGACGTTCTAGAGACTCCAAAAACTTGAAGAAGAACGTCACAACTTCTGAAAAGATCTAATCAAAATAACAAATAAAAAAACATGTAACCATCAATTCAATAAACTACAATATATACCCTCGCTTAAACCCACAACAGATACAATATTTCCTAGTTGACTAGTGAAATACTTTTACTAACAAAATTATTTTGTTTTTTTTTTACAAAACATTTTAACTTTAAAATAATCATTTGTTTACATTTAATTTTTGTCAATATTTTAAATTATTTAGATAAAATTGTATAAAATGGGTTTTGTTAAAGTTATTTAATGTAAACATTACTTGTTTATAGTATTGCACGTGATTAGGTTTTAAGCAATTTTTTTATTTAGGTAAATAGTAAAGTTCAATCAACAAAATTGTTTAACCGATACCAAATTTTGTCCTACAAAAGCTTCCTCATATTCTACTTCTTTTAAGCCATAAGGAATTGTGCTTATTTCATAGCTACGACTTCAACTGATATCAGTGCATTTTCCAAAAAGAAAAAAAAAAAGGCATGGTAAATTGGCACATAATTTTACGTCAAAAGCCAACTTGGATATAAAATTTATTAAACAAAGTCAGGAAGTAGTTTTATTTATTTATTTTTCTATACTTAATAGTGTGTTGGGGATGTTATTCATAAAATATATAATGGTATACTATGTAACAGCATATTTAAGCTGATATCAATTATAAAACATCACATGTTTACAAATAAACTGATAATGTAAGAAGAACTGCATATCTCTTACTGAAATATAACAAGATCCTATAAGTTAAATTATTGACAAATGAGAAGACATAAGAAATCACTCGAGTAGAATGTTCTTTATAAATTTTCTATTTTTATTTTATATTTTTTAAAAAAGTTATTCTGTTTAAATATTCGTTAATAAGTTTAACCTCTTCTTCTACCAGTAGTCTTGGTGTGTTGACCTCTAACTCTTAAGCCCCAGAAGTGTCTGATACCTCTGTGAGATCTGATCTTTTTTAATCTTTCTAAATCATCTCTTAACTTAGATTCTAAGTTGTTAGCTAAGTTGTGGTAATCCTTACCATCATTGACATCGGATTGTCTGTTTAAGAACCAAGCTGGGACCTTGAATTCAGTTGGAGATTGCATAATTCTAACAATTCTTTCTAATTCTTCTTGGGTTAATTCACCAGCTCTCTTGTTCAAATCAACATCAGCCTTTTTACAGACTAAGTTGGCGTATCTTCTACCGACACCTCTAATGTAGGTTAAGGCGTAGACGATCTTGATGTTACCATCAACGTTAGTGTTTAACAAACTATTTTAAAATTGTATATTTTGTGGTTTTTTTTTAAATTGAAAATTTGATAATTGTTAGTAAGTTTTTTTTAATTCATAATTTGTGATTGGAACATAATGGTCTAAACATTTATGAAATGTAAGACGCACTTTTAAAACTTCACAATGAGCGATTGACTATTGATGAATCCGTACATTAATAATGAAACTTTTGAATTGATAATATCATAGTGCATTTTTTCCATTGAATTAGTGTCATTTCTAAAATTATAACTTATTGCCTAGTGGGTAAGCTTAGCTGGTTTACTTGTGTTGAAATTCTTATGATGTTGTTATTTAAAACTTTCCATTTGATGGTTTTCTTTTTCATTTACTATTTTAAACAGCCTTTAAAAGACAAAAAGTTAAGAAAACAATTCTCAATAAGGCATATTTCAGTCTTTATTGAAAGCATGTTCAAAACAATTATGAATGTTAAATTCCTGCTGAAAATATCAATATTTTTGAATATCAACTTTAGGTTTAAAATTACTTTTCATCAACTTTTCATCTATAAAGTTATTGTCTAAGTTCTACACTCCGCTGTATATTCTACTTTTTAAAAAACTAATGGTATTATTACAAACTTCTTCTTCAATACTTTTCAAAAATACCTACTTGACAATTTCCATCATAGATTGGCCTACCTGGCCTATAATTCAACTTTCTGTTTTCACCAAGCGTATCTAGTTATCAATCATTTGCTTCATTCATTGTACTTAATCATCATCAGTGCTGTATGGTCTCATTATGTGCTTTTCATTTATTTATTTTTCTACTGTATTAGAACAATTTACATACCGTAAAATGTGTTGGAAAGAACCCTTTTCTTGGACAATCAAAGACATGTTTATGTGTATGTGGTCTAGCTGGTTATATTTAATGTTTTAATTTTAATTATTCTTTCTTAATCAATATCAAAGCCTATTTAGATATTTCAATACTGCTAATAATTTGAAAATTCATGAATAGAATTCAATTCCTACCAAGACAAGAATTAACAAAAAAAAAAACATGCACCAAACCAAAGGCGCCTAATTAAAATGGAACTTAAACAAGGGAGAAATTTCACCGCGAGAAAAACCAAAAAGTTGTATCAAGAATTTCAGCTGGAATCAGAATTTGGTGTATCCACCCGTAGCGAAATGCAATTTTTTTTTATAAAAATTAAAAAATTATTCACAAAATTTTAAGAAATTTCCGTTTTGGGAAATTTGTCAATTTTTTTTTTTTGTTTTTATACGTTTCGTTTTCTAACAATTGTGGAAGAAAAATGCTGTTGCTTGAATTTTGGTAGCAAATTTGTAAATCCGACAGCAAAAAAAAAGACGTTATTGAACTGAGAGCTAACAAATTGTAGATTGAAAAAAAAAAATATATTCTAAATTACAGGATGTGGACATTTCACACACATACAAAAGTTTCACACTTAAATATATGTATATTTTTCAATTTTTTTAAAAAAAAAACTTGGAAATTATTTTTGTTACATTTTTTTTTGCTGATTTTATCAACGTACTGATAAGGTTTCTTAAGCAAAAAAAAAAGAGGGTTCCCCTCTTCTTATCATTAAAGTATGTACAGAGTGTGTTTATATTAAACGTATATAATTTGTTTAAACAGGTTGAAATCAGTCTATTACATTGACATATTGACAACATTTGTTGTAACGACGAATTCAAATGATGGCAAGTCCATGTAAATTCTATCGGCTTCTAATATATCAGTTACTGTTAAGTTTTCAGCATCAACAACAAACATGTTATCAGCTGAAAGAGTTGGTCTTTCTGGAATAGGGGATTTATCCTTAAATTTCTTTTTGATAGGAAGCTTTCTGGCTTGTGTTTTCTTAGCCTTTATAGCAACTTCATCAATTGCTCTTTCTAAAAGAGTACCCTTTTCTCTGGTAACAAACAATACCTTCGGGAGGATCTCTACATCATGAGCTTTGATGAACTTCTTCAAAATCATCAAGTAGTTTTCTTCTTCGCTGATTTCCTTGAATTTCAAGCTTTCAGGAATGCTATTGAAATCAATGGAATCATGTTCTGGAATCTTGGAATATTGAGCTTCAACATCTCCATAGTTTTCTCCAATAACAAATAATTTACCCATCTTGTATTGGTAACTCATAGCTGTATTGAAGGCCATTTGGTATGATGATATGTTGATTTCGGTGTTTGGGTTACTTGGAATATCTCTACCAAATGCAGATGCACCGTTTAATCTGATTGGAGAGTTACCATCACCAACTCTGGCTCTACCAGTGTGTTTTTGTGGTGCCAATTTTCTTCTAGAGAACTTCCAGTTGGATCTACCCAAGATAATCTCACCAATCTTCAAAGAATTTTCTTCAAAGTACTTGGCATCAAATAAGGTATCCTTTCTTAATGGTAAGAACAAACTACGTACAGGTACTGGAATCATTGAATTAGGCTCTAAGGATGGAAATGATCTGGTGGTGATTAAAGTGTGTGTTCCTGGATTAACTAAACTGGATAATAAACTTTCTTGTTCAATAGCAGAAACTTGTTCAGCGGTCAATTCTGGGCCTTGCTCAGCGGCTACTACTGATTCTGCAATAGTGGCATTTAATCTTCTTGCAATTAAAGATTTGGCAATTGTGTTACCTAACAAACTTCTTGATAGCATGATATATATGACAGGTAATTATATTAAATAGAATGCGAGTTGGTTATTCAGGGTTTTATGATATTTTGTTACCTATTTAGCTAAGTCTATAATTACATAGAAATCATATACAGTCCCATATAATACGTTTACCGTGTGATATTTTTTCATATTCTGTTTTTTTTCCACCAAGTGAAAAATAGAAAAATTTTCATTGAGTTTTTATCCCACCAAAAATTAACGCCGAAGATCTTTGACCAAATATCCTAAATAGGTAAACGCTAATGTCGGGGCAAATAAAATTAATCACGTGCTGTAATTGCTTTTTTTTTTTTTTGCGTTTTGGTGTAAAAGCCCAAATTGCTGGAAAAAAAAATGAAGGCTTCATATTACCCTGTTAGGGAAGAGCATTTTTCAAAATTATTTTCAAGCAATTTTAAAACATTCAATCAAGTAGTATAATTTATACTATTGATTTATCAATAACTTTGGCAGGTATAACCAAACAAAACCAGCATATTTAGCAAAATTTTGATAGAAATATGAGTAGTAAAGCTAGATATTACTTGGAACAATGCATTCCTGAGGTTGATGACCTTATTGAAAAAGGTTTATTCACGAAACCTGAAATTAATAAAATAATGAAAAAGAGAACAGATTTTGAACATAGGCTAGCTAGTAGAGGGTCAACTGTTAACGACTACATTAGATACGTTGAATACGAAAACAATGTGGATAAATTAAGATCAAAAAGAGTCAAAAGACTTCTTCATGGCTCAAAGAAATATTCATTATCTGATTATTCCATACATAGAAGAATAGATTTCATATTCAAAAGAGGATGTCAAAAATTCCCAAAAAATTTGAAGTTTTGGTCTTTATATTTGAATTATTTGAAATCAAGGGGTAATAAAATATCATACAAAAAAATACACACAGTCTACAATGAATTACTAAGATTACATCCTACAAATCCGGAAATTTGGGTTTCTTGTGCTAAGTATGAATACGAAAGATATGCTAATTTCAACACATGTAGAACTGTTTTCCAAAATGCTTTAAGATTTAATCATGACAACCCACAGTTGTGGATTGAATATTTCAAGTTTGAATTGAATTTTGTTACTAAACTGATCAACAGAAGAAAAGTAATGGACTTAATCAATGAAAGAGAACAAGAAATGGATATGTTAAATGAAAAGAATGAAAACTTGTTAGTTCAAGATCAAAAAACCGGAAAAATAATTGATGAAAACGACTCAAGTGATGATGAGGAAGGTATGTACAGAGTACAAGCACCATCTACTGGGGACTCGATGAAAGACAAATTGAACGAATTACCAGAGGTTAATGTTTCCATGCTGGGAACTGAACAAACAAATCCTGCTTTGAAGGGTGACATTGCTTTAACCATTTATCAAGTTTCCATGAAACAACTGTATGAAGTCTTCATGAATAAACAATTAGGACTGTATGCACATGAATTTAGAAGCGTTGATGCTAATAAATCAGATAAACTAAGAAGACAAGAAATTCAAAATAAGCTTGATAGATTAAGCTATGACCATTTGTCTGATCTAACCCAACAATTTTTGGATTTGGTGGATCAATTCAAAGATTTGAATAGAGAATACTTAATTAGCTCAATGATTAACTTTTATAACAACAATTTCTCCCATAACGATCCAGAATTGATGTCTGCTTTATTGACTTTAGATATTAGATATGTTACTATAGATAATTTCAATATCAATGCTTTGAAGAGTACTATTAAAAAATACTCAGCATTTGTATCGAAAAATAAAAACAAAAATTTAAAGCTTAAAGTCAAAGAGAACTTTATTGCTATCATTCAAGAAAAATATTTGTCACAATTGGAAGTTGCTGATCCAAGAGTACCTGTTTTAAGAAACATTATAGACTCTTTACAGTTATAAAAAAAAAAGAGATTATGGTTGATATTATATAGGCTTATAAAGTAATTATAATTCATTACTGTTACATATATTTATATTTTAGGTTTTTCTCTATATTCCGATGCATCTACAGAAGTTTAACTTTATTTCAAAGTCTCAACCCAACCTTGAGCACAAAAGAAATCATATAATTTGATTGCTTTGAGAGTGTCTAACCCTGCTAATTTACTGAAATCACTTGATGTTATCAATCCACCTTTGTTTAGTAATTCCCTGAATAATAATTCCTTCAATGCGATGTATGATTTAGGAGATATTTTTAGTTGTATGCACATCTGTTGTTCTTGTTTCGACAGCAATTGGAAATCGCTTGAATGTGTGTAATCAGCTGCTGTAACAAGTTTTTTTGCCGGTATGTTATTTGTCACATTTTCTTCATCACCAAATATGTATTCCGTATCTGATAACTCCTTTATATTCAAATTCTTGTCGTTTTTGTTTTTAGAATGTTTTAAATTTTGTTCATTTGTTGCGTTGTCGGATATGCTCAATTGCGCAGCCATGCTTGCGGCACGTTGATGAGAGTGTCTAGTACCTGAGCCACCAGTAAGATCATTTCCGTATCTTTCCAAGGTCAGGTTTCTTTGCATTTTATCTTTTTCATATTTTGCACCTGCTTCTAATGTGGTTATACCATTCATTCTCCACTCCTGTAATTGATCTATTCTTGTACGTAATTCTAATTCTTCAACCAAGTCTTCACTGAATTTAGAAAAATCGCTTGGTGTCATTATTCTTGCAAACGCCTTCAATCTATTGAGTAAATCTTTAGATTCTTTGGACTTTTTTTTATCTTGGGCAACATGCTTCTTATATTCCATCAAATCATTTTTGAAAATTAATCTCTTTTTTTCCTGTCTTGTAGTCAATCTTTGAGAATATATATCCAAAACAGCAAGTTTTAATTCAACACTTAATTTGCTTTCATCCACATCAAATACCATTTCTTTTATAGAATTTTCAGCTTCATCTTCAAATTCGTGCTCGAAATCCATTCTTGCAGGCATAAATCCTTGAATGTCATGACAGGATGGAACTGATGAGAAGGGCTTTCTGAGTTGAGGGATGGGTAGGGTAGCAAAATGCTCAACTCTAGCTTTTCTTTGGTTCAAAAAATCTTCTTGTGATATGTCCACTTCATTTTTAGTGATGTCTGGAAGTGGATAGTACTCACTGTTCAAGAAATACTGTTCATAATGTTCTTTTACTTCTTCTTTTGTTCGCGATCCTATAAATTCAGCTATGTCTTGCCAAGAACCTATACCAAAAGTTTGACAGCCTTTTATTAAGTTCAACTCTTCATCAGCACCCCAATCATTGCTCAATATAGGATATGTATGGGTTTCTACTACTCTGTATGCATGATAAGGTCTATGTTTACCTGAATATTTACCTTGGGAAAAACAATTCACACATAAATCATAATTTTCACACTCATGGCATGAAATTCTTACTCTATTTGTACAGTCTGATGTACATATATCACAATGAAACTTATTTTGTTGTGACATTTTTGCTTAAATGGTGTTGTTTGGTGATCTTCTATGTGTTTACATGATATGCCTGAAGGTATCCTTCGATTCATAAAAAAAACAATAAGGATTTTTTTAAAAAACAGGTATGTATTGAAATTCGGATATAAGACCTGCTAAAAACAACAGAAAACAAGCACCCAAAATAGTCATTGTTAAAGCACGTGACTAAATATGTCCGAAATTTTATTTTCTGCTACAAAAAAAAAAGTACAAAACACGTTTTCCGTATTAGGAAACACTATATTTTGTAACAAAAAAACAAAAAAAAATATAATTGTGAAAATTTTTAAAAAAGAATGTATTTGCCTAAATAGGAAATAATAACTATACTTGTCATGGGGGAAAAAAAGCTAAAAACACATACCCAAAGTGGAAATTAAGCAGGAAAAATAAGAAGAATTACTAGCGCAAATTGCATGTGTGCTTTTTTTTTTCATCTTTTTCTTCATTTGGAAATATATTGAGCACGGTAATTTCAAAGTGTGCACAAGCGTAAGTTTCAGTACGTGTGGAATATTACTAGCTAATTTATGGGTGAATTCTAAGCATAGCTGAATATTCCACTTAGGCTAGAATCTGTTTTTTTCAAATTTTAACGAATAGTAAATTATTTGGATTCGTTGTAGAGGGTGAAATTTACTTTAGATTTGTTAGCATATATTCTAATGATAGAGGTCTAAGAATATGATTAAAACCTAATTAAATACAACCACCAGGACATATTATCAGAACAAAATGGTATGTAAATTTAATGAGGTTACGACCTTTAAGCATAACCAATTGATGACAAACGAAAGATGGATGTGAAGATGAACTATGAAGGATATTAAACACAAGACATATGTACAGTAACATGGATTAGTGATTACGGAGAAGTACTTAGGATGTTGGATATACAGTACAGCAATTTACAGTAAGGATCATGAACTTATGACACCATAATAGGAGAGATAAAGGCGAATTATAACGAGAAACAAGCTGAAGTATAGCCACAAGTTAATTAAAAAGTTGATTGAGAGAAACATTAGAAATATAAAAGTTGATGGTTGAAAAGTTTATCAACAATTACCATTGAGTTATAATTGCTTATTGGATAACAAACAATGTTTGTTAGAATATGAAGAAATAAAGCCTTTTAGGTGAATTAGAGATTTAACTGTATTCTCAAAACAACAAGTTGTAAAGATTGCAAAGTGAGCAACAGGACTGAATAAATAAGAAGGTTGGAAATATAAACATGTCAACAATTGTTTAGAGCATTTTAGTATAACTATATGTGGGAAGTTCTAAAGAAAACAATTACAAATCATGAATAATATATTCAGCTCCTAATGTAAACACGAAGTACAGGTACTCTTCAAACTTCTTTTTGTATCACACGTTACTGAAAGGTAATTTTATTATCCAACAATAGCAGTACAAAAGTCTTTAAAATATCAGGTTTTAAAAAACATCACATCTTACAAAGTCATACAAAATGGAATTAAACATAATCAAAATTATCGAAAAAAACAAGTCTTACTAACAATTCATCTTTATTCTTTTATTATTACTATAAATGAAAACAAAATAACTAAAATTCAAAACAGGGTAGAGTTAGAACCAAAACCGTTAAGAGAGCTGCTAAAACCTTGATTGAAAAGCACTATCCAAAATTAACTTTGGATTTCCAAGTCAACAAGAGATTATGTGATGACATCGCTGTTATCCAATCCAAGAGATTAAGAAACAAAATCGCTGGTTACACTACTCACTTAATGAAGAGAATTCAAAAGGGTCCAGTCAGAGGTATTTCTTTCAAGTTACAAGAAGAAGAAAGAGAAAGAAAGGATCAATACGTTCCAGCTGTTTCTGAATTAGACTTAAAGAGAACCAACGGTGTCATCAACGTTGATAAGCAAACCCAAGATATGATCAAGTCTTTAGGTTTGAAATTACCAATCACTGTTACCAACATCTCTGCTAACAGAAAGTTCAGAAAGAGAGCTTAAATTATTTAATTTTATCTTCAAAGTTAAACAATTTTTTCTAATTAATCTTCCTCAACTATAAATTTAATGAAGTAGTATGATTTGATGTATGAATATAATATATATATTTTTTATGTACTATCGGTATAACAATACTACTTTTAAGAAACTCATAAATAAATAAAATTTACTTCCTATCATTCTTCGCTTAAAAACTGTTTCATTTGCAAAGTGAATTTTTTGTCTTGTTCTTCAACTCTTGTTTTCCAAATTTGTAAAGCTTTTGCTCTTGCATTAATTTGGTCTGTTATAACTTTGTGGGCATAGCTTGATCCTATACGTGCTGCCATTATTTGTTTAGTTATTTCGGTTTTTTGTTCAAGTAATTCATTGCCCTTTTGCAACCATTCATCTATCGACAAAGTTGAGTATTTACTTATTTCATCTTTGTATTCTGAAAGTGAAAATGCTCTTTTGCAAAAATCCTCCGTATTCATATTGATATCTACACCACAAAAATGCTTATTCTCCTCAGAATTATTTCTTGAAAACCCCAATTCGTTTATTGGAGTATACGAACATTTTGCCAAAATAGCTAATTCAGGATCCAATGTTTTCAGTTTGGTTGGGGATTTTCTTGGCGAATATCTTTTCTCAGCTTTCTCCAAGTGACTGTTAATCAATACTTTATTTGGAGAAACTACCTTATTTTCTTTTTTTTTAGGACTAGTAACAATAGTATGTTGTTTTTTGCCATTATCGTTATTTGTTGATGAAGCTTCACTGTTTGTCAATGTATGTTCTAAATTCAAGTTTTCATCGATTGTTACTTTGTACTTCTTGGTCAACGGCTCTGCTGATTCATCTTTTTTCCCTTTCAAAATACTTGTTATCTGTGATGGATCAATGTTTTTGGAAGGTGAGAATTTGTGTTTTTTGTTAAATCTTTTGTTTTTGTATGGAGAAATTTCCTTTGATTGATTCATAGTTGGTTTCTTCAAATCCGACTGTGAGTTCTGCTGCTGTTTTGAAGGTTGAAGACTAGTTTTATTGTCCTTCTTTATTTCTTTTGGCAACATATCAGGAACGTGTATATTCTGTTCGTTAATCATTAAAGCAATAAGTTTATTTTTTATTATTTCTGGTTACAATCTGACAACATCTATGCTCTCAAGTTAAATAATCAGCCTAAACACAGACATTGGCCCTTTATTTCACACCTCAGTTTTTTGTGATCACAATATTTCCTAATTAGGAAATTTTCTCTTTTGATTAAACTAAAAATTAGCCGCCAAAAAAAAAGACAATCTCCGTTTTCCCCCCGAAGGCATAATATGAAGTAGTGCATGGAACAGGTATGAGCAACGATTATACGCCAATGTGATATTGGCGGACTTATTATGAGCGGTGAGGTAGCTAATCCCGCTAATACGAGTGATTCAATTTTCAACCCCAATGTGCTTATATTAACATGGAGTTTATTTACCGATAAGACTATCATATTTCCGTCGTCAAAATTGAATACCAGCAATTTAATAATTGCCTTGTATTATTTTACCATAGTTTTTCCGCTCGGTTTTTAAAAAGTTACACAGTTTTGCTTTTCATAAGTAGGCAAAAGCTATGAAGCAAAATCTACTCTGATTGGATACGTTAATGAGTAAGTGATAAAAGCAATATTGTGGAAGTTGCAGAGTTAAATCATGGCTTTGAAAGTTGTTTTTTTATGATTAAATAGGCATAATCCATAGAAACATCATCAGTGTAAACATGTTTACTAGAAACATTATCAAAGGCAAAGTGCATCTTTTCAGAAATGTACGATCATATTCAACAAAGCCAAGTGGATCTTCGTCTACTCTAAAGTACATCGCAGGCGGTTTTTTGTTAGGATCTGGTGCAACATTGATATACTCATACACTTCAAATTTGAAAAGCTCAAATTCAACTAATAAATCTACAATCAGCGTTTCTGATCTACCAAAACTAGTATACGGTGATGAAAAACAGTTGCAACTAGCCATAGAAGAGTTGAAAACCAAAATCAATCCACTAAACATAACACAGCATCCAGATACAATTTTGAACCATTCCGATAACGGATGTAATCCTATAAAGCCTTTAGATTCTCAAAAACCTCGATATGTTGTATTTGCGGAATCCACAGAAGAAGTTTCTGAAATTTTAAAAGTTATGCACAAATACAAGATCCCTACCATTCCTTATGGTGGAGGAACTTCGTTGGAACAACATTTTTTCACTACCAGAGACAATTCTGTAGTGTTGAATACTTCTAGAATGAACAAAGTCTTGAAAATTAATGAAGACGATTTAGATGCATCTGTCCAATGTGGGGTAACTTGGAATCAGTTGAATGATACATTGGCTGAATTGCCATTAACAGTTTCCGGTGGTTCATGTTTAAAGTTTGGTTGTGATTGTGGGTTAAACGCCAACATGTCTGGTATGATAGCTACAAATGCTTCCGGTATTGGTGCACAAAAGCATGGATCTATGGTACAAAATGTAATTTCAATCACTGCTGTTTTAGCAGATGGTACTATTGTAAAAACCAGACAAAGACCAAGAAAATCTTCAGCAGGTTACAATTTAACAGGGTTATTTTCTGGATCAGAAGGTACTTTAGGTGTTGTAACTGAATGTATTGTTAAGCTGACTGTTGTGGATCCAATAGAGACTGTTTGTGTTGTGCAGTTTGATGATTTGTATAAAGCATCTGGAGCCGTTAGTAAATTTGCTCAAAAAGGTCTGGTTTTAGATGCTATAGAAATGCTAGATCCAAATATGATGAAGGCTGTCAATTTTAGTTCACAAGTTAATCAGACTTTTGACATCAAGCCTACCTTATTCATGAAATTAAGTGGAATAAATAATGTTGTAGTTGATGAAATGGTCAAAGAAGTAAAGAAAATATCTGAGGAGCAAGGAAGTAGCTCATTTAAATTTGCCAAAGACAAAGAAGAAGAGCTAGAACTATTTGCTGCAAGAAAAAATGCTTTATGGATAATGTTAGACTACGGTTATGAATTATTTGGTGAAGATGTAAAATTATGGATCACTGATGCTGCTGTGCCATTATCAAAAGCTGCTGAATATTTGAAAAGATCTAATGAGATTGTGGAAAAAGCTGGGCTTACATCAGTTACCGTTGCACATTTAGGTGCTGGTAACTTCCACATAGACTTATACTACTTACCACATCAACTACCTGTTTGTGAAAAGGTTGTCAAAGATATGTGTAAGTTAAGTATTGAATTAGAAGGAACAATAACAGGTGAACATGGTATAGGTTTAGGAAAGAAGGAACTTTTACCTCTGGAAATAGGAGATGCATCTGTTGACTTGATGAGAAAAATAAAATTATCTTTGGATCCAAATGCTATATTGAATCCTGATAAAGTGATTAAAATAGACCCTGAAGAAAAGTTCAACGGAACTTGGTCAGGTAAGTATTAACTTGATAAGTCTTTTTCTGTTTTATGTTTCTTAAAAGTCTTAACGAATAAATAGCAAATATTTCTTTATATACAACAACTTGATTGTTTTAAAAACAAACAAAAAAAATCTTTGTTTTGTAAGTTTGAATTTAGATTTTCCAATATTTCAACTGAAATGTTCTTCGATCAAGTGTTTAACTGCAACTGCGCCATATAAATTTACAAATCTTCTTCGTACAACAATGTCATTGTGAGCATCTCCTTTCAAAACTACCAAAACTTTTCTCCAATCTTTATCAGTGTGCCAATACCTAGCTATTCGCTCCTCCTTTCTAAATTTCTTGTCATTTGGGTAAATAAATTTCTTCCATTTTGGTCTGTTTTCGTAATGTGCCTCAGGAATTTCTTGTGGACTATAAACTTTATCATGTAAAACTACATCCGCTTGTCTGCTTGCAACACAGTGGATATATTTTTGGGAAGGTAGCTTGGCAAATACCAAATTAGCAGCGGCTATCAATGCTGATGGTTTAGGTGGTGGTTGAAAATGTATTTCTTCAGTATTTTTAGAGTTTTCTCCTGCTTCATCTAATGTTGATTCAGAAGAACTTGAGTTATCTATGGTTTGTAATCTAACGTATTTGTTTTTTTTAGATTTCTTTTTTGGCTCATCATTGTTGTAAAACACTGAACTTATTAAAGTATCTGAGTCCGTGTCAGCTTTTTTATTTTTATGTTGTTTACCTGCCGTCATCTTAGGTATCTCACTATCTTTACTTTTGTCTATTTTTTCCAAGTTTTGCTTGGTGAATGACATGTTATTGGACTTGAATAATTGATAGAGCTCATCCAGAGCCTTCCAGTCTAAATACAATAAAGCCGATGTTCTTAATGGAACTATACCGTCATGCAAAGTATTTGCATATGTTGTTCTGTGTTCAAAATCAGTAAAGATTTTGCTTTGAGCTATAAGTTCTAAAACTGGTTTATTCTCTTTTTTGTTAATAGAAAAATCACTGAAGTCTTTGTGCTTCAAGCTTAAATCTCTTCCAGTTTTTCCCAATCCACCCAGAGTAAGAGCAAAATTGGCATATGATGGCATTTCAACAGCTGTTCCTAACATAGGAGATGCCATAGTAATAAAATTGTTTAGTTTGATGTTATATTGTTTAAAAAAAGAAGGATCTTTATGGTAAATGTAAGCTAAAGCACAACTCTGAACACATCCACCTAAAGAATGTGCTACAAAAGATACCTCATTGATGCCGGTAACTCCCTTTTCACTATTCTTCTTATGCTCTTCTTTAATTAAATCCTCAATATACGAGGCTAATCTCTTACCTAGAAATTCAATACCTTTGTAAGATTTACCTACGTTACCTGAATATCCCCTTATAATTACATTTTTATTCAATTTGCAAGATCTTTCATGTAATTTATCTCGTATGAACAACATATCCCCACCAATATTACTAAATATACCATGGGTGACAACCACTAAATGGATTGGTTCTGATTCTGAAACTGTTGGTTTATGGTTCCATAGCTCTTCAGCATTAGTTTTTTCAATAGTCAAGTTTTTGGTAACAACATTTTCAAAATCCCCTGCTTCTGAGTAAATATCAAGCACATATGGGATGGATGCACTGTCATGGATAGACAACTGTGAAATAGCATCAATGGTCCATTGATAGTAGTCAAAGTCAGAATCATCAGAAATCTTTAACGAACCTTCGTTCATTGTTAAAATACCTTTAAAACTTTGAAATGGTTTTATGTCAGGATTAAATTGAATATCCTCTTCTGATTCATAGTCCTTAAATTCATCATAGTTGCATGGTCTGCAGTCTGCATATATACTATATGGTCCTATGTAAAAAACAGGCGCCAAAAGCAAATCCATCTT
>ERZ794949.227-NODE-227-length-20747-cov-3.940170_pt1 | contig 20747 bp, 5 predicted proteins | sample MGYA00511363_ERZ794949 | MGnify/ENA primary metagenome ERZ794949 (study PRJEB30137, sample SAMN04331402) | food metagenome | isolation source: T1 must sample point D1 replicate B | place: Australia: South Australia ...
GTGAATGATGACATTTTATGGGACTATATTGACAAAAGGGAAAATTTCTTCAATTTGCCAACTAGAAAGTCTAAACCCAACGAGGACAATAAACTTTGCACATATGCTGATTTTAAAAAGAAAGAATTACTATACAAGAACTGGACTAACAAAAATTATGTACCAACAACTAAAACAGTGGTGGCTCATGATGTAGATGTAATAACATGTTTGGAGATAACCCCAGAGTTCATAATAACAGCTGCTGATGACACTTTTATTAAAGTTTATGACTTGAATGGAGAAAAGCAAACCACACTGAAGGGCCACGAAGGAGGGGTTTGGGCTTTAAAATATGACTTAGAAACAAACTTTTTGATCACTGCCGGAACAGATCGTTCAATTAGAATATGGGACCTAGGCTCATTCAAATGCATCTATGTTTTTAAGGGACACACATCGACAGTGAGGTGTTTAGAATTGAGTAATAATGACAAAAATGGGAGATTCATTCTTAGTGGAAGCAGAGATAGCAATATAATGATATGGAAGATGCCGTCCAAACCTGATCAAGATAGCGATGAAGAACTTGTATACAATGTTTTCCATTTAAACCCTTATTACTTAGGAACCCTTAAGGGCCACACAGACTCAGTCAGATCAATGTCAGTTTACAAAAATATTTTGGTCACTGGCTCTTACGATGGTACCTGCAGAATTTGGAACATCAGCGAACTACGCTGTATCTGCAAAATGCTTGGAAATGGATCCAGAGTTTATGCTGTTGTATATGACCATAAAAGAAACAGAGTATACTCAACAACAACTGACTTCAAGATATTTGTTTGGGAAGTGAAAAACTATGGCGATACTGGCCATATGACTAGGTATCCAAATCAGCCAAATGTCTTGGTTCTATACGCTCCTGCATTAATACTACACGGACATGCAGGTTTAGTAGGTTTACTGGAGCTCAAAGGTGATATTTTATGCTCGGCAGCTGCTGATGGCTCAGTTAAAGGATGGGATGTGAATAATTTCAAGGTGCTCTTCCAATACTATCATAACGGAAACATACCCATTTCGTCATTTTGGTTTGATGACAACTTTTTGATTCTGGGGTCTGAGGTACAATTCACTTTGCTAAATATAAGGACTGGAGATATATTGTCTCACGATATATTGCACTTTGCAGACAATGTTTGGGGAATAAAATCTGACGGAAAGAAGATTTACACTGCTGTAGTCAAAGACCATAAGTCATACTTGAGTGTTATTGATTTTACAAATATGGAAGTAGCCCCCACACGTGCTAACCGGTACACTAATGTTTTGCGCGGATCGCTCGGTGTAAGCAAAGAGTATCTCTTCTCGAGAAGATTATCGCCAGAAAGATACATAAAAGAAAACCAAGAAAAAAGTCTTCTTGCAGACAATGACACACCGTTGTGCTATGATTGAGGCTAGGATATAATTAATTTGCAAGATTGGTCTTTGTTTCGCCTTGCTGTTTTCATATATGCGTTTTAATTTATTTATAAAATGAAGAAAAAAAAAAAGAAATACGCTAAGAAAAATTTACACCCCATTTGTTAAGTATTGATTAATGGAATACATCTGGAGATCGACTTTGAAGACAAAATTTTGAATATGATACTTTTCTTTAGAGATATCTCAAACTTGATACTTAATTCTTTCATGCCTTGCTCTGTGGAGATATATTAAATGTTGAAAAAACCCAGATTGATCACATTATCAAAATGAATTCATCCTTTTTATCATCTGAAAATTCAAACAGTAAAGTGTATTATAGAGCGGGCAGTGCTGCAAAAGACTCCGATAAAAAAATGCCCATCGAGGACAAGCTTTTCGGACCTTCAAAGCTTAAGAATCTAGACTTGAACATATCAAATGATGTTAATGGCAAGGTCATTCTTGTATCCTTCGCCTTGGTTTTGACTTCAGCCACTGTCTTTATTTTGGGTGTTTTAGTGATTGTTCAATACAGAACATTACCCTCAACGGTCAATGCCAAGATGATCATGAATGCTTCTGTTATAGTGGCTTGCTTGATGACTATATTTTACATGCACAAACTTAATGTCAAGCTGTATAAGTATGTCTGCAAAAACAGTACTGGTGTCTACCATAAGATTCTGAATACGACGGTAAACGATGATTTTGAGCTAGAAACGTTGAGATAAATGTATATATTGGATGTGTAATCCTTGTAATGTTCTTCTTTTTTTTGAAAAACAGTCACGTGTGTCTTTAGTCATGTGACAGACGCGTAAACACAAGACTTAAAAAAACTGGAACACCAATTTACTTTTCTTGCAATCGATTTTCGAAAGTTCATTTTTTTTCTATTTTGAACATGTTTTCGTTGTGGTTTTGTTTTACGTGTGTTTTTCTTCTGTATTTGGTTCATTGTGTTATTATGTATTATTTCTTCTGAATAAGATGTTTATTGAGGACACATATAGAAAACTAAAATAAAAAGTGTAAACCCCAAAACGAACAATTTCCTTAAGTATTATATATCATCAAGTTTAACATGGGAAGACTTTTGAGCTTGAAATTAAGCAACTTTAAGTCGTATAAAGATGATGTCAATATTGATATAGGCTCATCCAATTTCATATCGATAATAGGTCCAAATGGATCAGGGAAAAGTAATATCATGGATGCAATTTCCTTTGTTCTAGGAGTTGACACCAATTTCCTGAGATCTTCTTCAATTACTCAGTTAATCTACAGAGGAAAAAGATCTAATGAAAACGTGGAAAATGATGAGGATTCTTATTCATCTGCTACAAGAGCATCTGTTGAGGCAACCTATCAAAAGAGTGACAACTCTATCGTTAAGTTCTATAGAGATGTTGATCTTGATGGAGCATCAAGATATAAAATCAATGGTAAAAGCTTTAGCTTACAAAATTACATCCAGACGTTAAACAATGAAAACATTTTAGTAGAGGTAAGAAACTTTTTAGTTTTTCAAGGTGATGTTGAACAAGTTGCCTCTAAGGATCCATTTGACTTAACCAATTTCTTTGAGAGAATTTCTGGTTCCATAAAATTCAAAAAAGAATATGACCAATTAAAGCAGGAATACTTAAGCACAGCCAATGAATGTGGAGATGCAATCATTGAAAAAAAGAGACTACAAACCGAAATCAGCCACTATACAGAGAGTGCCAATAAAAACGACAAATACAATGAAAAACTAGATGAAAAGCAAAAGCTGACTATTCAGTTACAGTTATTTCAACTTTACTTAATTGATGACCAGTTGAACACCGTTGATGAAGAAATTGACAACATTCAAACTGATATTGGTATGGTAGAAGATAGTCTAAGAGCTAAAGAAGAAAGCTATGACAACGCTTTGAATGAAAACGTCAAGTACCAGTTTGCTTTGAAAAACAACAATAAAAACATCAAGGAGTTCTTAGCAGAATCAAAGAAGCTTAAGGCCACTACTTTGAACAAAACTCAAAATGAATCCAAATCTTATGAACATACCATCTCTGACTTGAATCATAATTTAGATATACTAAAAGTTGACCTTGAAAATCACAATGATGCTGTTGCTAACTTGAACGATACTAAAGATAAATTAGAGGAATCTTGTAAGCAAATCAAAGCTGAAATTAAGACTATTGAAAATGACCGAGCTAAATTCAATAACATTGACTCAAATGTTGTCTCTCAAATAGACGGCATCAAAAGTGATTATATTACTCTGAAAGGTGGTGACATCTTGGACAAAGAAATTCAGCTTAAAGGCAACAAATTAGAAGAGTTGAAAATAAACCTAAGAAAGGTTAATAAGCAAATTGATGCCTATGAACAGCTGGTAAAGGAGCAACAAACTGAGAAGTTACAAAAAGAGAAAACTATTCTGAAAGCTGAAGATGCATTAAAAGCTAACGATCACGAAGTAAGTGCTCTTGAAAAACAGAAAAAGAAAATTCTAGCCAATAGCGAGTCCTTAAAGAAGAAAATAAACTTTGATAACATCAAGTTAAAGAATACTCTGCTGAGAATTGATGAGTTATCTGCTGACCAGAGAGAGACCAAATTTGAAGAGAAGCAAAGAGACATGTTGCGTTCCTTGAAAAACATTTATCCTGGTGTCAGCGGATTTGTTATTGATCTATTTAGACCTTCAAGCTCTAAATACAACGCTGCTGTTAGTTTACTGATGGGCAGAAATCTATATTCTATTGTTGTTGACACTGCAATGACCGCTAATGCATGCATCCAATATATGAAGGCTCAAAGATTAGGTGTAGCCACATTCCTTCCTGTGGATGTTGTTTCTGGAAAAAATCCTGATTTTGCCATAAATGACAAGAAGGCTGTATTCGCTTCAGAAGTTTTGACTTATTCCAGAGAGTTTAATTCTGTTCTCAGATATATTTGTTCAGATACTATCATCTCTGATGACCTTAAGACAGCACAAAAGCTGAGATGGAATGACAACATTAATGCTAAAATTATAACTTTGAATGGCGATGTTATTCAAAAATCAGGTATCATGACAGGTGGAAGTACTCAAGTAAATGGAAATGAATCAAGATGGAACAAGATTGAATACCAAACTCTCGTATCTACAAAAGATAAGTTAATGGACCATGTGAAGAAATGCCATGACTCGATTGCCTCTAATGATATGCTAATCAAAGATTTGGAAAATCAATTGTCTGAAATTGATAAAGACCATAACGACATTAAGCTAAACATTAGCTTCAATAAGTCTGAGGTAACAAATATCTCAAAGCAAATAGGATATAACCAAGAAAAGCTGGCAAATGATCTAGAGTCTGAAAAGTCTGAGCTAGAGAAATCTATTGCTATGGTCCAAGAAGACTTTGATAAATTAACTGAAAAGAGAAACTCAGTACTTGAAAACATATTTAGTGATTTATCTGCTAGTCTGGGATTCTCTGTCCTAGAATATGAAAATACCACAGGAAACCTGTTAAAGGAAAAAAATAATCAGTTTGATCTGATATCTAGGGATTTATCTGAGGTTGTTACAAAGATATCATTTGAAGAGAGAAAGAAAAAATCAATTTTAACCTCAATATCCAATATCGAGAAAGCTATTAGTGACAATGTGAAGTTAGCTGAAGATATCCAAAATTTGATGGACAAAATTGACAAAGAAATCAATGGTCTAAATGAGAAATCTGAACTTACTGCTAAAGAAGTTGAAGACATAAAGAAAAAGTTTGAAGAAAATAAGGTATTGGTGAATGATCTGTCAACAGAGATAGATGAAATTAAAGCCAGACGTGATAAACTAAAAGCCGAGTTGTCTGAAAAGGAAAGCATTTATGATTCTTATGAAAAAGATAGAGTCCAATTACTAAAGAATTGTAAAATGAACGCCATAGAAATTCCATTAATTAATGGATCATTAAACATGGAAGCCACTGCTGATGATGAAGCATTTGATTATTCAATTGTAGTTTTGGATTACGATCAATTAGATAAAAAACTCTTTAAGTTGAAAAACAAAAAGTTGAGTAATGTAGAAATCCACAAAAACATTAAGAATAAACTAGCTGATGTTGAGAAGGAACTTCTAACATTGCAGCCTAATGTTCACGCTAAGGATAGATTGAAAGACCTTAAGGAGAAATATACGAAATACAACAACGAAGTTGTTCATGATTTGAAGGAAAAAGAAAAGAAACTGCTGGATAAATTCAATAAGGTTAAGAAACAACGTAGACAAGCATTTGAGGAATTGCTAAGTTTTGTCATTGAAAATATTGATTCCGTCTACAAAGAACTAACTGTGGATGGTTCCTTACATCGTGATTCTACTTCCAATAACGGATTGATAGGTGGTTCTGCTTCCATCAATTTAGAGTTTAACGAAGAGGATGAAGATGAACCATATCTAGCAGCATTGAAATATCAGGCAACTCCTCCAATGAAAAAATTCAGAGAGATAGAATATCTGTCAGGAGGTGAAAAGACAGTTGCAGCATTAGCTTTATTATTCACAATCAATAAATTCCAACCATCTCCATTCTTTGTATTGGATGAAATAGATGCTGCTCTTGATGCAACTAACGTCATCAGGGTAGGTAACTACATCAAGAAACATGCAAGTAATGATTTACAGTTTATTGTCATATCTTTGAAAAACAGTATATTTGAGGAATCAGATGCACTGGTTGGTGTTTACAGAAATCAAAAGCAAAACAGTAGTAATGTTCTAACTTTAGATCTATCAGTGTATGAATCATAAAACATTGCAGGGGGTTGTTTGATTACGTTTTATATAATATATGTCTTAAATCCGATTTTAGTTAAAGGATTTTTTTTCTTTTTTTTTTTTTTTTGAAGTCCGTTGAAGTTTGTTAGGGTGTTACTTCCTTAAACATCTGATCAGTTTGATGACACTTTGAATTTGAATAACTTTAAAATTGCTAGTCGAAACCAAAAAAGAAAATCAAAGCTCATTATAAGATCTTTAGAATATTATATAAATTAGTATTTTAACAAAGATGAGTCTTCCTCCCAATTTCAACAATGGATCCGATGGTAACCAACCATTGATGCATAAGGCTGTTACGAATCTTTTAAAAAAGAAGAACAATTCTTCTTCAAACTTGAAGAGATCTTATTCAAATGATAACTTTGATAATGGAAAGCAAAAGTTATTAAAAGGGACTTCTAGTGCTTCAACCCTTAATTTATCTTCATTGAACTCAAACAAATCTCAAGGTAACATTTTTGATCCTGTTAATCTTGAAGCTTTGATGAATGAAAGATTGAAGTTTTTCAATTTAGACTTTGATGATGATACACCAGAAGAAGTTTTTAGAGACCCTAACTCCAGATATTTCACAAGGGACTTCTCCTACAAATACAATGTAGACGATTGCATTCCATTTGAAACAGAAGGATACTCTCAGCAATCAAAGTATTTATGTCATGTTTTGGTAAACTTGTACATCTCTATTTCTTCCAAAGACATTCAGGGAATTGTTCCAATTTCAGCAAAGGACATATCAAGTTTCAAAAGCGACATTGAAATGGTTTTTGGTACTGATATGCTACAACTAAATGCTTCGGATTATGGCGATGATGAGTCCGTCGTTTCTCAAGGTGAATTCAACATTGATGAGGATGACGAACATGATGACGAAGCTGAAAAAGACGCTGCTCATGGTGTTGGTGTTGGAGGTAAAATTAATGTCAAGTCATCAACAATAGTTAATGTGGTTTACTGGACCACTGAACTGTCTAAATGCCTACACTTTGAAATGCCTGTCAGCTTAAGAAAAAGCTTGTGTTTGGTATATTACAATTTGGCTATATCAAGAGGGCAAAAAATTAACAGAGTGTTATTTGTTGATACCTTTGTTGACTTGTTGGAAGCTTTAGGAGAACAATCATACAACAGCTATAGAAAAGTTTTGAAACAAGACGGGTTGGTTTTGGATTACAAGCCCCTGTTAGATTATTTCCTAGACTTTTTACCTGATCCTGAGTCAAGTTACCAAAAGAGGGACGTTGAAAACAAAAACGATCACAAATTGTTGAGAGTTTTGTTGAAATTAGCTCATAATGCAAGAACATTCTTTGATGATTCAAATGATAAGTGTTTGACTGATATATCCCAATTCATAGTATCATCTTTATCTCCAAAGACAGTTTCTTCTGTATTACCAATTTTGGCCTCTATAATTCCATATCATTACTTTGAAAACAAATCATCAATGGATATGCTCAAGTTTGCGTTTTCTATATGGAAAAACTCTGTGATAAATGCCACAATAGATGTCCAATGGTATCAATTCATTTCTGAAATGATCACTGAAGGGTACACTCAAATGATTTCTACGGAAAACCCAAATATAATAGCTAAGTCCAACATAGAATTTGGAGATTTTGGATTTTTGAACGAAGAGCAAATCGATTTTATTTTTAATAGATTAAGACTTTCTATGATTAAAGAATCATCAGTTGCCTCATTCACTGCAATAATCGCTTCGATTGTGTACTCAATAAATGGAGAAAAAATGTTGACAAAGGTCAAGAACTTGATGAATTCCTTGGCTACATACTTCCATCCGTCTAATACTGATGTATGGTCATCTTTGTGTGCCAGATTTGTTATGACCTTCATCAAAGTCTATCATGAAAGATGCAAGTTAGAGGAACAAGAAACTTCCAAGTATAGAAAACACTTAAATTTAAAGCTTGAAGATCACGCTTCCTTGGTTGACATATTCCAAGGACCTATCTTTTTGGGATCTTTCTCTAAAGACTTCAAAGATGCAAACTATCATATATCATCATTAGCATATTTGTTAGACTTAAACCCACCTAACAAAAGCCAGTTGATGGACAAAGTATTGATGGAGGTTTATACACCTTATCCACATTCTATTGAAAGAGAAATTGTTGCTTTGAAGCAATTTGGTAGAATCGCTAGATTTTATTGCTCAACTGACATTTACAGAATGCATGTTACAAATGTAATGACTATGATAATCAACAAGATTGATGCTAATGATCCTGATATGGGTGTTCCATTATTAAACTGTTTGTTATGTATTGTGTCATTCACTCCAATTGCGGTGATTGAAGAATACAAGAATAAAGACTTCTATTCTATCACACAACCAGCTTTGGATGCTCATTTGCAAAACATAAGACAAGGGTTCCACAACACTGCATACAATGATGAATTCAAATACGCATTTGGTGTTTCTACGACTTTATTTGAACCTATCATTGAGGCTTTGATAACAAAACTTTTCACTTTTGTTTCATCCAAGTCTGAAGAGTCATTGCTTTTCAAAATTGCCCAATTGTTTATGATTTCCATTGAGTCAATGGACAAACAAATGTTTGATTTCTTTAGTAAAAACTTTATTGCACATTTAGTTGATGAATCAACTTATTTGAATTGTAAGTCTCCTAATGTGGATATCATTGCTGAAATTACTGGATACATGTTAAAGAGAGACACAACTTTATTCAACCAACTGATCAAACTGTTCGAAGAAAAAGTAGACAGAGAGGTTGAGAGAAGTAAAGGCAATGTTAGAAGCAAGCAACTCCAAGAAAGAGACAATAGAATGGTTTTCTGTGTAAGAGTGTTAGACGAAATATTCAGATGCGGTATGGAGGAAATAGTTAAACACAAGGAGGTAGTAGAGAAAATTTTATTCAAGTTCTTTGATGAGGTCCACAATCCTCCAATTGATATGATCTCACCTACCTTGGTTCACAATTTATTGTTTTCTTTAGTATACCCAGAAATTGTTGACTTTAAATTATTTTCAGATGATTGCAAACTCTCTCCTGAAGAAAAATGGGGAGGCTTTACTAGAGATGAAAGAAGATTTTCTCTTGAGTGCATGAACTTCAAATGGCACCTTCCAAACAGCGACGAGATCGATTATGCTTTAAGTTTGTCAAATAAGCTGGTTGATTACACTTCCAACAACATCACCAACATAATATCCTCTGAAAAGCTGTCAATATTTGATAAGGATCTAATACAGAAGAACGTCATGATTTTACTCCATGTTGTTAGTGGGTTGTCTGAATTATTTGACTCTGATTATGCTGAAATCAAGAAGACACAAAGAAAAAACAACGCTAATGTTTCCGGTCAAAACAAGGAAAAGCTAGCTATTTTAAATTATGTTAGAAAGAAAAGTGTTGATGCTAATGCTATTGAAACTGGTTTGGAACAGGATCCTTTAGCTTTAGATGAAGAAGACGATGAAATGATGGTCATGGATTATGAACTGACAGAGAACAGTAATAACGGTGCATCTTTGTATGAAGATTTGATGTCAGTTGAGGCCACACCAATGCCTGGTGACTCATATGATACAAATCCAGTCAGATCAACTGGTGTCAGTGCCGGTTTAGTATTAGGTAGTGAAAGAATCACCATCCATCAACTCTTCAACTCATTTGGTAAGACTGATGCTGAAAAACTGGCAGACCCAAGATATGACGCCGTTCATGAACTTCATTCAAGAATTGGTGAGTTATTGCACACCCTTGTTGATTATTTGAAAACTAAATTGGAACACGACAGTGAGTTGTTAGTTGTTGTATTGCAATGTATCAGATGTTGGTTTGTTGATAGAGGAATAGAAACATTCTTTGGCGAAGAGAATGACTACATGATTGATTTGAATTTGCTGGAAAACATACAATCGTTGTCACATGTTTTTGAACCTTACACAAGAACCTGCATTGCTTTAAGGGTTCACATGGACTATAAGGCAAGAACTACTACTCATTCCACAAGTAGAGCTCCTTCTCCTTTAGAGAAAACCTTGTTGCAAGACATTTTGTTTTTGTGCATTTCACCATACCCACACGTTTCTGGTAGTGCTCAACTGGGATTGAATGATATAATGAAGCAACTATTAGGCTCTCATAAGATCTGTATTAATTATTTACTTGATCAATTGGAAGAAAGTATCAAAAGAGACGATGATTTGGTTATAAAGTCCATTTTGGAGTGCTTAACTTTATCCAAGATAAGCATAAGAATAGGAACTGATTATCATAATATGGGCAGACTGTTTGACCTGTTGTTGATTTGCAACAGTCACACCAACTTTTCAGTTGTTTTGACTAGTGAAGAGCTTTTGATGCAGCTATCAGGCAGTATCAAGGTTCCTTCCTCTGTGTGTATGTTTGACTTTGATTCATTAAAGGGACTTGCACCAAAGGATACTGCTTTGGAAATTGAAATAGAAGCCGTTACTAACGCAAAGAATCAAAAAAGACAAGAGATATTTAATCTGTTGAAACAATTTGAAGAACATGTAAGAGAGAAGATTAAGGGTGTTTCTGAAGCAAAGTTATCAGCTGATGATGCTGATTCATTGTCCACGAATAATGAAGAAGATGTTGATATGGAAGAGCACAATTCAAAAGAGGAAGAAATTTCCGAGTGGAAAGGTCAATTATTCTTGGGTGAGATCATCCATAGATTACAATTATCAAATGAGTACTCAACAGATTCCGAATCCTTGAAGCAATTGTTTAACCAAACATTGTCTGATCATCCAGATACCAAACAGAAGTCAATGTACTACTTCACAAACTTGGTTTCTAATGCTTTGGTAAATGCTGAGATTGGATATCAAAAGGAAATCATTTATTCCCCTAGTTACAAGAGACCTTTAGTTGAAACAATTGATACCTCAGTTGATGGATTCAGACAATACTATGAGAAGCAGTTGGTAAACTACGATGATCCTGACTTTTTCATCGATGGTAAGCCTTACTCAGGATTTGTATCCTTAGGTTGGCCTTTGTATGCTGTATCATCTGACACATCCAAGAGATTGAATTTACAGATAAAATCCAGTGACAGAGAAATCTTGGAAAATGTTTGTAAGGAAATCACACCTGAATACTTGAACAACACCATTCAGTATTTGATCAAGGACAAGGAAACTAAATCTGAGTTTACTCCTGTGATTGTATGCTTTTTTGTCACCATCATTCAAATGATTAATCTGGGAATTGCAACTTTGATTACTTACCAAGATGTTTTGGATGCTTGTGAAAACACATTTGACAGAAATTCTAATGCAAGCATCATTACTTCAGGAGAGATATTTGCATCTTTGATTGTTGCCAGTAATTATACAAGCCCAGAAAATATAATCAAGAGAAACAAATTTATCGAAGAGTTTATGAACAATCACATATTAAGAAACATCAATGCAAACATTCTTGATGCATATGCTGTTATGTTTTGGTGGTTGCCTGGTCAAGTTGATATTAGAAGATGTAAAACCTTATATGAAAAGGTCGTGCTCTCAGTCAATGAGGTGTTATCTGAAAATGCAGGTACCACAACATCTCCTGCACTGATCGCTGGTAGAATTAACTTTGCTAGATACTTGTTGATGGGATTGAATGCCACATCTGAGCACAATCAAAAGTTGGTAAAAATGTTTGGAATCTTTAATCATCCAGATGAACCTGTAAGAAAGGCCATAGCCAACACAATCAACTTTTTGTTGTTAACTGACACACAAAAGAAATTTGATGCTGTTGATCACTTGTTATCATATGTTGGAAGAAATGATGAAGACAATTTGGGAAATTCTATAAAGGTTGCACCTGAGTGGTTCAATGATATGATAATAAATGAGTTTAACTGGTTCTTTGAAGAATATGAGAAAAACGAGGCTTATTACAAAACCACCGATGCTGTGAAAATCATCAACAGTGAATTTTTCTACAAGGCCAGTACGATATACTTGATATTTGCCGGATGGAGTCACAACAATTTACTGTCCTTGCCACACTACTTTGAACAGCTAGCCAAATTTTTGTCTATCCTGTATGGAATGAAGAATGTTTGTACCATGACCAATATCCATCCAGAGGTGTTGTTTGAAAACTTGGGAACATCAACAATGACAAAGGTCACACTTGAGATAGTCTTAGATGCATTGTTTAACTTCAAGAACAAGAACATTTTCAACAACTCACATGGATGTAAGGTTCAGTTGAATTTCATACAGAATGTTTATTCTAGTTACATATATTTGTTAACTAATGAACAAGCCGAGGATATAGTTACCTTTGTGAAGAACATGTTAAGTTATCAAGGATCATTAGAGGTTAGAGAACTTGCAGGTAAGGTGTTATCAGGAATTGTACATACCATGGGAGATGACTCTTACATAGTCAAGGAGTTGTGTGATACATTTGAAACTAAGATTAGAAAGGCAGGGTCCACTTTGGATAAGAAGCAGAAGTATGTTTCCAAGAGCAAAAAAAACGAGGCAGAAATGCATGGTGCCTTGATAGGATTGAGCTCTGTGGTCAACGCGTTCCCGTACATACAGCCAATACCTCCATGGATACCCGAGAGCTTGAGTGTTTTGTCGGGATGGACAAGATTCACTGGGTTCATAGGGCAAACAGTGAAGAACTCCATAACTGACTTCAAGAAGAACAGAACAGACACATGGCACATAGATAAGGAGTACTTCACCGTGGATCAACTAGAAGACTTAGAGGGAGTTAACTGGAGAAGTTACTATGCCTGATTGCGTACAGAATATATTTGACGACGGGATTATAGAAAATAGTGTCAAAAAAAAATATATAGTATATATTAAGTTTTAAAGGATGTAGAATTTTTACAAAACACGGTGTTAAGAGCTGATTTGAACCCAGTGTTGCGTTTTTTTCTGCTGGCGATTTTCAACCTCTTCGATGACCAAGTACCATCGCCGCTGTTAAGCGCCAAATGGGGGAAAAAAAAGAAAAAAAAATCAGTGTTCTTTGCCGCCTCCCATCGCCACGTCCGTGTATCAGACACAAAAGTCTGCCAAGGATGGAAACTCCATCCATCGCTAAACCCGTCTTTTTTTTTCTCTCTTTTTCCTAAACATTTGAGTTTCCCTTTGATATAAATGACACTCTTGGACAACATTTCCATCTGAATGAAAATTATGATCTATTGAACAACGTTTGGTTACTTCATAGACTTTATAAACATCATTATTATTTTATATCTAAACAAAGATATTCAGTAACCAACAAGAAATAAATATACAGTTATAGTCCATTTATACGCTTTGGTAGCAAGTAATCATTACATCATAAACAGACTCTTTTTTCCTCTAATACATAATATAAGCGAAACTCGTCCAAAGTACTCACAAACACAAAACACATTAAAGATTATAACTGCGTTTATTAGTGACATAACCAAATATTAATACATAATAAAATGTCTCCTAACTTTTTTGATAAAAAATTAAAAAAAACACAGGAGGATGACTACTCCTCCATCATTGAGACCAAATCGACCCAATACAGTGATGAATACTCTTCTCCTTCAGACTTTATGAATCAAGAGGATATTGAAAAAGTTGTTGATTCCAACGTCTATTTACAAAAGAGATTATTCTCCTTCTTAAAGACAAAGAAGATCCCTGAAATCCCTAAAGACGATTCTGAAAGAAAAGAATTTGCATACTATGATGCAAACATTATTTCTAAGATCTTTTTCTTGTGGTGCTTGCCCTTGATTGGCATTGGCTATAAAAGAACTATCCAGCCTCAGGATCTTTATAAATTGAAGCCTAAAATGAAGATCGAAAACCTTACTGAAACTTTTCAAAAGTTCTGGAAAGAAGAAGTTAGACGTCTTATAAAGAAATATCAGCTTGAACACCCTGAAGAAGATCACCCACAATTTGAAAATGAAGAACACGAGTTCCAACACTATTACGGTAAATTAACTCCTGATCGTTTGAGTTTAGTCAAGTGTTTATTCAGAACTCTAAGAGAAAAACATTTGAGAGCCTTAGCTTATGTTATTTTGGGTAACTGTGCTGCTGCCTTAAACCCATTGGTCACCAAGAGACTAATAAACTTTGTGGAAAAGAAACAATTGGTTCCTCATCTTCATGTTAATAAGGGTGTTGGTTACGCTATTGGTGCCACTCTTATCATGTTGTTAAATGGTATTTTCTTCAACCATTGCTTCCAAATGTCCACTCTAAGTGGTACTCAATCCAAAGGTATCATGACGTCTGCTCTTTTATCCAAGTCTTTCAAATTGAGCAGCAGTGCCAAAAATGTGTATTCCAATGGTATGCTAACCTCCATGATGTCCACTGATATGCAAAGACTTGAATTTGCAATTGCCTTACAGCCATTTTTATGGGGGTTCCTACCACCTGTTATTATTTGTTTAGTTCTTTTGCTTATTAACATTGGTCCTGTTTGTTTGATTGGATTTGCTGTATTCTTTTCTCTGATTTTCTGTACAATTAGAGCATTCAAGCAAATCATAGCCATAAGAATAAAAGCTAATAGACACACTGATGCCAGAGTCAGTTACATGAGAGAGGTTCTAAACTCTTTGAAGATGATCAAATTCTATGGTTGGGAAGATGCTTATGAAGAAAGTATTATTCAGACAAGACACAAGGAGATTTACGAAATCAAGAAAATGCTGTACACCAGAAATTTCTTTACAGCTTTAGGATTGATGCTTCCTACTATGGCTACTATGGTAACCTTTTTAGTGTTATACAGAGTAGGCTGGGGTAACAAATCAGTTGGTTCTATTTTCTCTTCCTTATCATCTTTCCAAGTTTTGGCTATTTTGGTCTTCTTTTTCCCATTGGCTTTATCAACTGGTATTGATGCCTTGATTTCTCTTGGCAGAGCTCAAACCTTCTTATTGGCTAAAGAGGAGCCGATCTCTGAACAAAGAGAGCCTTGTGATGCTGACAGGATGGCTTTGGAATTGTCCAACTGTGATTTTGAATGGGAAGCCTTTGATGTTGACTCTGAAGATGAAGATGAACATGTTGTTCTGCACAATCAAGATGCAAGCAACATTGATGCTGTTAATTCATCCACTAAAAAGGAAAAAACAGAATCCAACTCTCTTGACGTAGATGATATTAGCGAAAACACCGTTAATGAAAAGCACTTTGAGGAAGACGAAATGAAATTAAAGTTTAAAGGCTTCCATGGAATCGACCTAAAAATCCCTCAGGGTGAATTCGTTATGGTCACTGGTGCCATTGGTACAGGTAAAACATCCTTGTTAAATGCTCTAGCTGGCATGATGCCACAACTAGCTGGCTCTGTTAAACAAAACGGTAAACTATTATTGTCTGGACAACCTTGGATTCAAAACACAACACTTAAAAACAATATCTTGTTTGGTTCTGCCTTTGATAAGGAAAGATATGATAGTATTTTAGATGCTTGTTCCTTGTTAGCTGATTTGGAAATACTACCTAATGGTGACAAGTGTGAACTTGGTGATAAAGGTGTCAATTTATCTGGTGGTCAAAAGGCTAGATTATCCTTGGCAAGAACCTGTTACAAGGATGCGGACATCTACTTATTCGATGATGTTCTTTCTGCTGTTGATTCAAGAGTCGGTAAATATATCATGGACAAATGTATGCTGGAACTTTTGGCTGGAAAAACCAAAATATTGGCAACACATCAACTTTCTTTATTGGACAGAGTTGATAAAGTTATCTTTTTGAATTCCAATGGTTCCTTGAAATATGGAACTAAAGATGATTTAATGGTACAAGAACCAGAGTTTGCCAAGTTGGTTCACTTTGCTCAAAACCAATCCAATGAAGAGGAAGAGGAAAAAGAATTCAACCCACCTATTGAATATGCTATTGATGAAGCAATCTCTGACTCTGAAGAAGTTAAAAGTTATGGTCCTGAAGGCATTGACAATGACTATGATGAATTAGCCAAGTTGAAAAAAGAGATAACTGCCAAATCTGACATTGTTGTTGAAGCCACCAACAAGGAAAGAAGAGCCTTTAATTCTGTTTCCTTTTCTGTTTACAGAAAGTACATTACCTCTGGATCTGGTAAGTATACAATTCCTGTTATGATGTTGTATATGATCACTGTTGTTGCCACCACTTTCTGTATGCTATTTTCTTCTGTTTGGTTATCATTCTGGACCAGCCACAAGTTCGATAGACCAGCATCCTTTTACATGGGTATGTACTGTTTCTTTGTCTTTGGGGCCTTGTTTTTCATGATTATTGAATTCACCACATTGTGTACTGTTTGTTTGAATGCTGCTAGAGCTCTTAACTTGAATGTTGTCAAGAAGTTGTTGCACACAAGAATGTCGTTCTTAGATGTTACTCCAATGGGTAGAATTTTAAATGTTTGTTCCAGTGACACCAACACATTGGACAATGAAATTAGTGAGCAGTTGAGATTATTTGTTTATCAGTTAGCAAACTTAATTGGGGTTGTTATTTTGTGTATCATCTACATGCCTTACTTTGCCATAGCTGTTCCATTTTTGTTGCTTTTGTATATGTTCATTGCATCTCATTACCAAGCCACTGGTAGAGAAGTCAAGAGATTGGAAGCAATCCAAAGATCCTTTGTTTACAACAACATCAATGAAGTTTTAAGTGGAATGGCAACCATCAAATGTTATGACAAGGAGCGCGCATTCCTTATGAAAAACAGCTTTTTGATCGATAAACAAAATGAAGCTGCACACATGTCATTTTCCCTACAGAGATGGGCTGCATTGTTTATTGATATGATTGCCTGTTTGTTTGCTGTTATCATTGCCTTGTTGTGTATCACCAGAGCATTCCATGTAAGTGCCTCATCTGTGGGTGTTATGTTAACTTATGTGTTGCAATTGCCAGGTTTGTTGAATGTTTTATTAAGAGCCATGACTCAAGCTGAAAACGATATGAACTCCGTTGAAAGATTGGTGTCATACAGCACTGAACTACCTCAAGAAGCTGCTTACAGAGCTGATGGAAATGGAAATGGTGTTGTTCAACCTCCTAATGAATGGCCAACTAAGGGACAAATTGAATTTGAAAATGTTTGCATGGCCTATAGGGAAGGATTGCCCTTGGTATTAAAGAACTTGAGTTTCTCTATCAATGATGGTCAGAAAATAGCATTGGTTGGAAGAACTGGATGTGGAAAATCATCAACAGTATTGACATTGTTCAGATTGGTTGAGTTGACTTCTGGTAAGATCACAATTGATGGACAAGACATCTCCAAGTTGGGGCTATATGACTTGAGAAGAAAGTTGACCATTATTCCTCAAGATCCTGTGTTGTTTAAGAGATCCATTAGAAGAAACTTGGATCCATTTGGTGACCACACTGATGATGAGCTATGGGAAGCCTTGGTAAACTCTGGAGCCATTGAAAGATCACTGCTAGAAGAGGTTAAGAGCCAACATGTTGAAAAGGATGGAAAGGACAACGATGGAGTTCACAAGTTCCACTTGGACCAAATGGTGCAAGAGGATGGTGTCAACTATTCGAATGGTGAAAGACAAGTCTTGGCATTGACCAGAGCTGTTGTTGCCAAATCCAAGATATTGGTCTTGGATGAAGCCACATCATCCGTTGATTATGAGACTGATGCCAAGATCCAAAGTAAGATAAGCACTGAGTTCAAGGATAGCACTGTGATAACAATTGCACACAGATTGAACACCATTTTGTCGTATGACAAGATCATGGTGTTGGAAAAGGGTGAAATAGCTGAATTTGATGAGCCACTAAACCTTTACCACAAGAAGGACAGTATTTTCAGAGAAATGTGTGAGAAGGCTGCTATCACTGAAGCTGATTTTTAAACCTTAGTATATATTATTATTACCTCTTTTTTACGGATTTAAACCACTCAGATTTGAATAATTTATCAATTTTTTTTTTCCCACGCAAAATACTTGCCTGGCCTTTGCTTTGTTTTTTTTTTCTCTTTTTCTTAAAAAGTGTTAAATCTGATTTGATAATTTTAAAGGGAAAGTTGATTAATGAACAAACCCAATTAACAACGTACAAAAATGTCTGATAACAACTCTCAATTTGATGCTATGAGAAAAATCTTATTGATTGGGGACTCTGGAGTCGGTAAGTCCAGTTTGCTGGTAAGGTTTGTGGATGAAAACTTCTCCCCATCTTTCATAACAACCATAGGAATTGATTTCAAGATCAAGGTTATTGACATCAACGGGAAAAGAATTAAGTTGCAGCTATGGGATACAGCAGGACAAGAAAGATTCAGAACAATCACCACATCCTACTACAGAGGAGCAGATGGTGTCGTTTTGGTTTATGACGTACTGGATGAAAAGACACTGTTTGATGCCAGAGATGTTTGGTACAACACCATCATGGAAAACGCCCTACCTGATTGTCAACTAATGTTGGTAGGAAACAAAGCTGACGATAGTGAGGACGATAAAAGACAAGTGAGCTACGAAGATGGTGAAAGCTTGGCCAAGTCTCTAGGCATGAACTTCATGGAAGCATCTGCCAAGGATAACAAAAACGTTGATGAAGTTTTCTTTACCTTAGTGAAGATGATAGAAGAGAAGTTGGGCTCAAGCAATGCTAGTGGCAAAAAGGGAAACATGAAGAGTGAAGGAATCAACCTAAAGAACTCTTCCAAGAGTAAGAGCAACAACTGTTGTTAAAGCATGTATGACGAGTAAAAAATAGCAAATATATTGTTTCTATTGAGTGTTTAAATTTTTGTTTTTTTTTCTTTCTATTTGGTTGTGGTGTATATATGTTTGATTATTGCTTCTTATTGAATTTAGTTTTTTGATGACACCCATTAAGTCATTTGTTGAAGTGAGGTGATTGTGAATAGATTAGCCCTGTTTAAATTCTAATCTCCTCTTTTTGCCTCAAAGTGTTGATCCTTGTGGTTTCCGTTTTGAGACATACCGGGTATCTTATCTTTTATTTTTTGTTTATTTCCGAAAATGGAACTATTTCCGTTTTCTCGCAGGCGTTCCCTAAACGGAAAGAGCTATTCAACCCATTTCTAAACGTTTCTTTTTTTTTTGCTTGTTGCACTGCTAATGTTCTTTTCGTTTCTTTTTTTTATATGATTTTAAAACTTTTATACATCTATCAAAGTACATTATTTAAACTATATCATCTATTAGAAGACAGATTGACAAAACAGATAACCAAGAAAATTGTATAAAATATAATAAAAATAAAACAATCAACAGCAGTCACACGTCTCTAATATTATAGACCATTTTGTTTAGTACTAGATTATAATCTATCTGTCATTTTTTATCATTTTAGAGAGCTCCATTTATCTTTTTACAATTTTTTTTAAAACCAATAATTTATAGAAAATGGATATTTATAAACCAATTGGATCCGAAATCCAAAACATTGATTTCTCCATTTTATCCTCCCAAGACATCAGACAGCTTTCTGTCAAACAAATCAATAATCCAACAGTCTTGGATAACTTAGGCCATCCTATTGCCAATGGTTTGTATGATTTATCCTTAGGTGCCTTTTTGAAGAACTTATGTTCCACTTGTGGTTTGGATGAAAACTCCTGTCCTGGTCATCAAGGTCACATTGAATTGCCTGTCCCAGTCTACAACCCATTGTTTTTACCCCAAATGTTCCAATACTTGAGAATGAGTTGTTTGTACTGTCACCACTTCAGATTGAAAAACATTGAAGTCCACAGATTTGCTTTGAAATTGAAGCTTTTACAATACGGGTTGATCAAAGAAGCATATGAACTAGATGAAGTCACTGTTTCTACCAACATCGACAACATTGATGAAGCTGAAGAAGGTGAAGAAGCTGATGACGGCGCTTTCAAGAAGAAATCTAAACAATCTGAATACGAATTGACTGAATTGAAAAACAAGAGACAAGAATTTGTTGAATTGGCCATTGCTAAGGCTTTGTCTACTGGCCAAGTCACTGAAAGAGGTGTTTTCACTGCCATCGTTAATGATGAAAGAAAGAAATTGATTTCTGAATTCACTAAAAAGGCTCTAGTCAGACCTCACTGTGACAACTGTGGAATGTTCTCTCCTAAGTTTAGAAAAGATGGTTTCTCCAAACTTTTCGAACAACCATTAACTGAAAAGCAATTAACCAGCAACAGAATTAAGGGTATTCAGAGAAGAGATATGTTAAAGGATTCAAAGTCAAAGGACTCCTCCTCTGATGATGTAGTCAAGCCAAAAACAGGTTCTACTTATATTCTATCCACAGAAGTTAGAAACATTTTAAGATCCGTTTTCAAGACTGAACAACAATCTTTACAATACATTTTCCACTCCAGACCTAATTTGAAGAAAACTTTGGTCAAGGCCGATATGTTCTTCATGGAATGTATAGTTGTTCCTCCAACCAGATTCAGATTACCATCAAAGTTAGGGGATGAAA
>ERZ794949.228-NODE-228-length-20682-cov-184.349833_pt1 | contig 20682 bp, 9 predicted proteins | sample MGYA00511363_ERZ794949 | MGnify/ENA primary metagenome ERZ794949 (study PRJEB30137, sample SAMN04331402) | food metagenome | isolation source: T1 must sample point D1 replicate B | place: Australia: South Australia ...
GAATATTTTGAGTTAAAAGCTTTACGTAAAAGAAACAGGCAAGAGCTTGAAATGTTGACAGAAAAAAAAGATGACAAATTAAGCAACAACAAAACTTTTTATTTCAATAATTTATTAGTCAAACATAAAGACTGGGATAACTTTGCTAAAAGTTCCGATAAAATCATTAACTCATATGCTGGTGATCATATGAAAATTGATGATCAAGAAATTATTCCTTGGACAGAATATTTAATAGCCAGTGGCAAACATAAAGCTGAAGAACAATGGGATAACGTTGGGTTTACATATAGTGGCAACATTAAAAAAGTTTTTGATGGAAAGCAAAACTCTGATGGATATTTGTACTTGGCAATGCCAAAAAGATCTGCAGGATCTTTGCTCACAACAACAAGAAGTATGCTTTACGGAAAAGTTGGTGTTAAATTAAAAACAGGACAAGGAAGAGGAGTTATTACTACGTTTGTCCTATTCTCAAATGTTCATGATGAAATCGACTTTGAGTTTTTAGGCGGTGACTTGTTTCATGCTCAAACTAATTACTATTATCAAGGTGAGTTGATACACACAAGAATGATCAAAGCTTATACAGAATCCAACATACATGACACATGGCATAACTATGAGATGGATTGGAATGAAGAGAGAATCCATTGGATCCTCGATGGCAGAATCGTACGAACATTGCAGAAAGTTGACACGTGGGACCCTGTTGCAAAGATCTACAAGTACCCGCAAACACCAATGAAGCTTCATGTATCCATTTGGCCTGGAGGATCAGAAACAAACTCACCAGGAACTATAGACTGGGCAGGTGGTTTAGTCGATTGGGACGGTGCACAAGACATGGTTAAAAAGGGGGAGTTTGATTGTAAAATCAGCTATATCAGCATAGAACCTTATTTTAACCAAAAAATGGCAAACCATCAAAAAGAAACAAACTCAGAGCCCAACCAACAACATAGAAGAATGGGATATGTATTTGAAGAAGTGGATAACGAAAACAAGTACTTAGAAAAAAACGTGAAGTTGACCAATGAAGATGTCATGTACTTAAAGAGTATGAAAAACACCGGAAACTCTCCGAATTAACACATATATACTGCTGTTACAAGATGGTTCTACCACTCTATTCTCACCTCTGCAATTCCTTCTCTGCTCGACTCTACATGTGACTATATTTTGCTCACTACCAATAATTCCTTAAGTCCGTTAATTTGGTGTGAAAAATTTTACTAGCGCCAAAAAAAAAATTTTATACTAATAACTAGAGCTTGTTTTAGCCTAGACGTGTGTTTACGTTTTTCTGCCTTAAAAAAAAAGTGATTTAATAAAGTTCACTATGTGCTGTTTATTATTTTAAAATTAAACTAAAAGCTATAACCAAAAAACAAATATTCACATCGAAACAAGAATACAAGATTCGAAAAAAAAAAGGTTTCTATCAAAAATGAAGATGCTTACTAAATTTGAGTCTAAGTCTACTAGAGCCAAGGGAATGGCTTTCCATCCTTCCAGACCCTTAGCTTTGGTAACGTTATTTTCGTCAACTATCCAACTATGGGACTACAGAATGGGAACATTACTTCACAAGTTTGAAGATCACGAAGGTCCAGTCAGAGCAGTAGATTTCCATCCAACCCAACCATTATTTGTATCTGCAGGTGATGATTCCGTCATAAGGGTTTGGTCTTTAGATACAAAACAATGTTTGTACACATTGAGCGGTCATATTGATTACATTAGAACTGTTTACTTCCACACAGAATTACCTTGGATCATTTCAGCTTCAGATGATCAAACCATCAGAATTTGGAATTGGCAAAACAGAAAAGAAATTGCCTGTTTAACTGGTCACAATCATTTTGTTATGTCTGCACAATTCCATCCTGGTGGTGAAGACTTAGTAGTTTCTTCTTCTTTAGATGAAACTGTTAGAGTTTGGGATATTTCTGGTTTGAGAAAGAAACATTCTGCTCCAGCCATGAATGGTATGGATCAAATGCAAAATGGAGGTTCTTTATTGGATTCTAATGGATTTGGGGATTGTGTTGTTAAGTTTATTTTAGAAGGTCACACCAGAGGTGTTAATTGGGCTTCTTTCCATCCAAAACTTCCTTTAATTGTTTCTGGTGGTGATGATCATCAAGTAAAACTATGGAGAATGTCTTCAACCAGAGCTTGGGAAGTTGACACATGCAGAGGTCACACCAACAATATCAATGCTGTTTTATTCCATCCATATGAAGATTTAATCATTTCTGTTTCTGAAGATAAAACCATCAGATGTTGGGATTTGAATAAAAGAACTCCTGTCAAGCAATTTAAGAGAGAAAATGACAGATTCTGGATGATTGTTGCTCATCCACACATCAACTTGTTTGGTGCTGTTCATGACAATGGATGTATGGTTTTTAAGTTGGATAGAGAAAGACCACCATTTGCCATCAATTCTCAACAAAAGCAATTAGTTTATGTTGACAAGGAAAAAAATGTAAAGATGTTTGACTACAAGACTAAAAGAGCCTCTCCTCCTTATGTCTCATTGAAAAATATTGGGGAAACTTGGAACAGCTTCAAAAGTATTTCTTATAATCCTGCTAACTCTTCCGTTTTAGTCAACACTGGTTCTCACAATAAATTTGCTTTGGTTACCTTACCTAAAGAAGCTTCAGGTGCTGTTGAACCAACAAATGTTATCAATGACACCGGTTTATATGCCACCTTTGTCACCAGAAATAGATTTGCTGTATATGATAAGGCAAGCGAAACTATTGAAATAAGGGACTTGAGTAATAAGAAAACTAGAGGTATCAAGATTGATACATCTGTCTCCGGTCAAGTCAATGATATTATTAACTTGGGTCCAGGTTTGATTTTAATTTTGAAAAATAAGTTTGTTACTCTTTATGATATTCAGCAAGATATCAAAGTTGCTGAACTTAAGGTTTCCAATGTTAAGTACATAACTGTTTCTCAAGATGGTCAATACTTGGCTTTATTGAGTAAGCATGGAATTACTTTAGCTACTGCTTCCAATCTTGAATTAATCAACAGTATTCATGAAACTATCAGAATTAAATCTGCTGTATTTGATGAAAATAATGTTTTGATCTTTTCTACATTAAACCATATCAAGTATTCTTTGTTGAATGGTGAAACTGGTATTATAAAAACTTTAGAAAATACCATTTACTTAACTAAAATTGAAAAGGGCACTTTGTACTCCTTGAACAGATTAGGCCAAGTTGAAGTCATCACAATTGATCCAACAGAATATAAATTCAAAAAGGCTTTGGTGAACAAGAACTTCAATGAGGTTTTGAGAATTATCAAAACTTCCAACTTGGTTGGTCAAAATATCATTGGTTATTTGCAAAAATCTGGATACCCAGAAGTTGCTTTACAATTTGTTACCGATCCAGAAATCAGATTTGAATTAGCTTTAGAAGATAACAACTTGGAAGTTGCTTTAGAAGAAGTTTTGAAAATAAATGACAAGAAATTATGGAGCAGATTAGGTCAAGCTGCCATTAAACAAGGTAATGTTAAAATATATGAACAAGCTTTGCAAAAACTACAAGAATTTGACAAGTTAAGTTTCCTATATCTATCCACCGGTAGTGTTACCAAGTTAGGAATGATGGGAAAAATTGGAGAAAAGAGAAACGATTTAGGTTCCATATTGCTAAATACTTTCTATTCCAATGATGTAGAAAAGAGATCCCAAATATTTGCTGAGCAAGGATCACTACCATTGGCTTATGCATTAGCTCATTCTAATAACTTTGAAACAGGTGATATTTTAGAAGCTGCTGAAGTTGAAGAATCTGAAATTGTATTACCTGATGGTATTTCTTTGACTTCTTTTGTTAAGGAGCCTGTTCACAAGGAACCTGTTTCTGAATGGCCGTTAAAGGAAACTGAACTATCATACTTTGAAAAGGCTATTTTAGGTACTCTGGAAGAATTAGATATTGATGAAGATACTGAACAAGCTAATGCCCTTGAAGAAGAATTAGTTGATGATGAAGATTTGAATTTAGATGATTCTGTTGAAGATTTATTAGATGATGAACTAGAGCTAGATGCTGATGAAGGTTGGGGTGATGAAGATTTGGTTGTATCTGATGTTGAAGAATTGGATGATGGAATTGCTGATGAAGAAAACGATGAAGATGTTTCTGCTTCTACTACAAACGACATATCAGAAACCTCCAAATGGGTATCTAATTCCAAACTACCAGCTGTTTTGGTAGCCTCAGGTGCATTTGAAGCTGCTGCCCAAGCTTTAAATAAGCAATTAGGTATAGTCAACTTTGAGCCTTTAAGGGAATCATTTATAAACATTTACGAGTCATCTAAGTTATACCTACCTAGCAATGAAAGTGGTTTATCATATGTTAAGTCTTATGTCAGATCTGATAACAGAGAAGATAAAGAATTGCCATTTATATCTGGCATTGACAGCATCAACAAAAAGATAAGTTTGGGTTTCAAATTTTTCAAATCCAACAACTTGGAAGAAGCCATCAAAACTTTCCAAGATGTTATTAAAACTGTAATTTTGATAACTGTTGATAATGAAGAAGATTTAGAAAAAGCAGATGAAGCTTTGAGATTATCTGCCAATTACGTATTAGGTTTGAGAATCGAATTAGAAAGAAGAAAGATTGCTACCCAAGATATTAAGAAAAATTTGGAGTTAGCTTCCTATTTCACCACAATCGACTTATTACCTCAACATAAAATCAACTCTATTCAAGTTGCAATGGTGCAATCTTTTAAGAATAAAAACTTTGTTCAAGCATCTATTTTTGCCACCCAATTAATAGAGTTATGTGAGATTACTGGTAATACTGCTAAGATTGAACAAGCTGAGAAAATTAAAGTCAAGTCTGATTCCATTGCTCATGACTCTATTAATGTTGAATTTGATCAATACAGTAACTTTGATATCTGTCCATATGAATTAACTCCTATCTACAGCAATGATGCATTTGTTGTGTGTCCATTAACTGGATTTAAGTACCATAAAAGCAGTGAAGGTAAACTAGATTGCACAGTTTCTTTGTCTAAAATTGGAGGTAAAGGTTCTGGTTTAAGAATCTTAATTTAATGTTATATATACTCTGATTTGAAGTTATTACTTACGCGTTAGTTAAAAGAGTTCACGTGCAAAGCACCATTAGGCTTTTTCTCAAGCTTGTTTTTTTCTTAGTAAAATCTCTTGACAGATACTACATTTGTAATGAGAGTTTGAATAATCAACACAAACCCATACAAAGGTTTAATACTGAAACGATAATAATCTGGATATGAACAACTCGAGTGCTATTAACTTTAGTGTGGGGACTTCAGGGAATAATATTGCCAATTCTTTACAAAATACAAGCAATCATAACGTCATTAAATTATTCGATGAAGACAACAAACAAAGAAAGTTCAACACGGGTAATGTGTTTGTAAGAGGAATGCAAAGCTTTAGAGACTATGACAATGAAATACATCATAACATAAACAATGAATTAGAAAGAAATAGCTTATATAGAACGGAAGAGATCAATATTGTAAATTGTTCAGCAGGAGGATTAGGATCCGGAGCAACATGTTTGCTTTTGGATATGTTGACTGATGAATTTGGCTTACAAAAATCGATCTTTTCAAACATTTTGTTATTCGGAAATCAACAAAATGTACATGAACATTACAATCAAATTTTATATCTTGCAAATGTTATAGAGAAAATGGATTGTATAACCTGCTTTGATAACAGTTTTCAAAAACACATCTCTTCAGACAAATTTGATATAAGCAATGAATTTGATATGATTAATGATAGCATATCAGATTTTGTAAACAACATGGTGATAGAAAAGAGTGAAGAATTACTCAATTTAGAGAGCTTTGATAATAAACTGAAATTTTTGATACCAAGTGTTAATAACATTGAAAGAAAATTATTTAAGAAGTCTTCGCAATTATTTGATATAAGTGGAAGCGATATTATCCACAACAGAGATTCTGTTTATTTTGCCAACTTGATTGCAACTCCAAATATAGAGAATGCGTACCTTTTCAATGCAAATAATTTAAAGTACTGCAATAATTCCGTGAAATACTTATCATTGAATGTAACTAATGAAAAAACAAATACCAAAAAACAAAGCTATTTAATGTCCAACAATAGCGATATCATTTCTGTTCTTAAGAATACTTTGAGAGATTTTGAAAGATCATTTAAAAGAGGGGCTTTTTTTCAATACTACGAGGATATGTTTACAAAAGATGATTTTATTGACAATGCTGAGGTAGTGAAACAAACCATTGATAGTTACAGTCTTATATATGGAATTTGATTTATAACTTTTTCCTTCTTGAAGGTACAACTGGCCTATCGTCTAATTTATTCATATCCATAATAAGCCTTTTAATGATTTTTAATCTTTCTTCATCAGTTTCAAAGTCTGTAAATTCGTCCAAATGAATACAATTTAAGTTTTTAATTGTAACCACAACAAACTTTTTATGACCATTTTCTTTCAAATATTCTAAAATTTTATACAAGACCTTGAGTACTATAATTCTATATTCAAATTGAGCCTTGTCAACTTCCATGAAATCTCTTTCCAGAAGGTCCTTGAATACCAGCAAATCATTTAAGTAAATATGAAGACTGTTGGTAATTATTAATTCATTCATTAACTTCAAACATAAAATTTTATCATCAATAACTTCAAACCTGTTGAATTTCATTATGATTTTGTTTATAATATTTGAATCTATCAAGTATGGAATCGGGTTTTCCGAAGATATATTTATACAATATATTTCATTAATAATTAGGAGTAAATGTATCATACTATCAACAAAATCAGACTCTAAGTCATTTTTCAATACATTGCAGAGAATAATCAAAAAATTGTTGCTTATATATCGTTGATTGTCTGGCAATGTTAGTAGCTGATTTATCAGTAGTGTGTATTCTTTACACTCAGTTAAAAGCTGAGTATTTGCTAATTCTAAAATTACAGGTATAAAAGTTTGAGATAGCTTAAAAGAAATAAGACATTGAGCATTACTATTTAAAATTTGAAACTCTCTATAAAATATTTTAATAACTATGTTGAAAATATGAAAATCAAATTTTAAATGTAAAAATATAGATAAAAGCTTTTCATTTGCAAATATAAAGTTCTCATTGAACTTGTTTAGCAAAATAAGCTTGTCTATTATGATTTGTATACTTTGATTGTTGCCTTGTTGTGATATAGTTTTGATGATGTCTATAACATTGATAATAATGAAATCAATGTTATACAAAGAATGATCATCAAGTAGCTCATCCAGATCCAAATTTGAATCATAAAGGGTCTGAAAACCACTCAAAGCAGACATTTCACAAATAAACGTATCTGTTTCTTTACAAACGTGACCTGTAACGATATTGGTTTGTTTACTTTTTGGTTTCGTTAAAGCTATTATGAAGAAGGAAAAAGAGCTATATTATGAATGTCCGATTAGCCATTTGTAAAATCCGAAAAAAAGTATGAAAAAAAATGAAAAGTCTAGAGCAAAGAATGAATCTAGCGTTTTATAAATCTATATAGACTCAAATACCATGAACAATCTTTTCCTTATCAATTAAATTATCGATGACATCAATATGGTTTAATAATAACTCTAAGTTGTCAGTCCATTGAGTAATAATATTTTTGTTATCGTTAGCAAATGGAATGAAGTTGATAATACCTAATGGTCTGTTGATCTTTGCAGTTATTTGGTTGTTATTGATCATATCCATTATCACACCTTCAACATTCATTGATTTGGCATCTATGTTCAAAAGTTCTACTAATCTATCTATTTTGATGTTTTCGTAATAAGTGGAAATAACTCTAATATTGTGTTCAATAATTTTTAAATTGAATACTTTCAAGTGATCATTATATTTTGGCTTTTGGAAAGAATACTTACCCTCTATGGTTAGTGAAGTTTTATCATCAGCAAATATCAAATCTTTGGATAAAAATGCATCCAATAGTTTCTTTAACTTTGGTAATTTAATCAAATCTTTGTTTTGCTTTTGTAAAGAGTTCAATAAACTTATGTTCAAATGAGTATCATATTCAGAGAATATTAAGAAATTAATACAATCAATCAACTCTTTTTCATTAAATTCAGAGTCCGAATCTATCATTAAATTTAGAGTAGATCCAATCTTATAGTAATCATTGGAGTCATTGTATACTTCAATTAGTAATGAGTAATAGTCTCTTTCAAACTTTTCTTTTAAGTGACTGAACTTAAATATTTGTTTTGGTATGATTTTTTTACTGTAGATAACTGTATCCTCAAACTTGTTTAATTTATTGCATAATTGCATTTGCTTGATTAAAATAGACAACTTCAAATCTAAGTCAATTGTATTAACGTTTTCTAAATCCAACTTACTTATAGTATCATATGCTTTATTTAATTCATCACTCTTGATGTATATATCGGCAATTTTATCAATCAATTTACAGTAGGTAAGTTCTAAGTAAATTTTGTTATCTAAAATAGGAATTAACTTGTTTAATAGTTCAACATCAGATAAAGATTTGATGATTAAATCAACAAATTCATAGATATTTTGTTTAAATTGACCGTGTTTTTTGATAAGAAGCTCTAAAGTTTCAATAAGTTTGACATTGTTGTTTGTGGAAGATAGCAAATCATGTATAGCAGTTAATATTAACATAGAATCTTTTTGATCGGCATGTTCTTTTAATCTATTTTGTTTTTCTAATTTTAATAATTCTTCTAGTTTGACATTGATGTCCTCTTCTGAACTAGTAATAGAATCAATAGATTTTGTTAGTTGTGTAGACATAGCGCGTAACTAATTCCTTTTTATTGGTTGATTTTTGGAGGGTCTATATCGTCTTCACTTATCTATCAACTAAACCGTAGATTCTTTTAATACGGTGGCAAAAAATAAAACATTTATACCGCGAAATGTAAGGCACACATTAAATATAGTGGGATAATTTTGTGATTTCCCAATTTAGCAAATACTTTTTAAGTTCGGGTAACACAGTTACATCACGTGCCAAATAGATCAATTTCTTTTTTTTTTTTTTTTTTGTTTTTTCCATTTTTTCCTCTTACGTCAAATTTCCCTTTTAGGAAGTCGGGATTCTACTGCATTTATTTTAAATATTTTTTTAATATTTTCTTATATGAATTAACAATATTTTGCAATATAAGCTATTACAGCAGAAAAACTTTGGAAAAGAACCATATAAACACATACCAACATAGAAGAAAATGGCCAAGAACTCTCAATTGCAGAGACTTAAAGCTAAGTTAAAAGAAAATGGGCTACATGGAGTCAGATATGCTTCAAAAAAATCCAAACAAAAAGCCAAGCTTTTAAACAAAGAAGATGATACCAAGATAGATAGAATACAAGAAATTAGAGACTCAATGAATGTTTTTGATAAGACAGCTAAGAATGTAAAGAAAGCCAACATTTTGGTGAATGCCAATACAAATTCACAATCTTCCATAAGTGAGAAAAGACAACTAGAATACGAATCTAAGTTAATGTCATATAATGTTAACAAAAGCAACCTTAACAAAAATAACACTTTTAAGGATAACAGATTTGGTGAAAGAGGATTCAGTGGTTTATCTGAAGAAGAAAAGACTCTTGAAAGATATAAATTAGAACAAATCAAGCAATTTGAAGAACAACAATCTGAATTAGCCAAAGATTTTACAGTCAACAGCAAAGTTGGTGGTAGAAAAAGTAAGAAATCTTTGTACAATTTGGATGAGGATGATGATAGTATGTTCAAATTAACCCATGGTGGTCACGATTTATTTGATGATGAAGTATTGATTGAAGCCAGAAGAAATAACAAAAGATCTGTGCCTGAAAATGCTGAAGAGGACTTAGTACCTAGAAAGAAAACTAAGAAAGAAGTCATGAGTGAAATTATTGCCAAATCCAAACTTCATAAACATGAAAGACAAGAAAGACAAAATGAAATGAATGAACAAATTTTGGATTTAGATGAAGATTTTGAAGATATTTTATCTGAATTGAAATCTAGCGAAAGAAAGTCTGGTAAACCAAAAGATCAAAATGAAAATATAAAATTTAACGACTACGACAACAAAGTTAAAACTCTTCAATTTGATAAAAGAGCTGCTCCCCAAGATAGAGTCTTATCTGAAAAAGAGTTGCTAGAAAAGGAGGAAGAAGAAATGAAAGCTTTAGAAAAACAAAGAGAATTGAGAATGAGAGGTATTTTCAATTTAGACAATGAAGATGAAGAAAGATTAGATATTGAAAAGTTGGATGAAGGTTTCTGGAATGATGAAGATGAGGATATAGAAGAAGGTGAAGATGCAGATGTTCCTGACTCTGAAGATGATATTGTATTTGATGACAACAAAAATGAAAAAGACAACGACAATATTGAAGATGTCAGTAAGTTTGAATGTCCATCTATTCACAAAGACTTATTGTTGCTGTTGAATGATTACCCAATTAATGAGCATGTAGATGTTATCAAAAAAATTATACAATCATATCAACCTAAGTTGGCTGAAGGAAATGATGTTAAACTTCAAAATTTGACAAAAGTCATCTTTCAACATTTACAGTTTTTGGTTGATACCATGAAGGTAGAAGAAAATCAAAACGTTGATATTTTAGATGATTTGGTTGTGATTTTTGTTAAGTTGATAGAAAAGTATAGTAACAAATTAGTTGACTTCTTAAGAGGCTCCATTCAATCATTACAGAATAAATTTGAAGAATCTCATGAGAGTATCATTAAGCCATCAACTATTTTATTCTTTTCTTTGATTGGATTTGTTTATTCTACATCGGATCATTATCATTTAATTGTTACACCATCATTAATTTTGATTAATGAATTTTTGGAACAAGTTCAATATGACAATTTACTTAATGTCAAATTTGGTGTAATGTTACTTGAAATTAACAATAGATATCAAACATTATCAAAGAGATACTCACCAGAATCTTTGTATTTCGTAACAAAGGCTCTTGATGTATTCAACAACAAAGATACCAAAATCCAACAAGATAGTGAATACGAAATATTGAGTTTAAGAAAACTATTGAATACCAAAAAAAATGAAGGTAATAATATCTTAAAGAATTTACTAATAAACATGGAACAATCTTTAAGTCTAATATGGAATGAAAAAGTTGCTGTGAATGAAGTATGTGAAATTGTAGAATCTAGATTAAGCAAATTAAAAGCAAAGTATTCTTCTATTGACACCATAAGTGATTCCATCAACAGAATTTTGTCTACTATTGACGATATCAAAAATACTAACCTACATCATCCTTTGATTTTGCAAAACCATAGACTTATCAGTATTCCATTGGTAACACCTAAATTTGAAGAAAATTTCAATCCTGACAAGAGATACAACAACGACATATCACCACAACAAAATGAAATTAACAAATTGAAGAAACAAATCCATAAGGAAAGTAAATTCCAATTGAAGCAATTCAGAAAGGATTCTAAATTCAGTCAAGACTTAAGAACTAAAGAAATGATTGCTGATAAACAAGCTTACCACGATAAGATGAAGAGAATTGTTAATACCATTAATACTGAAGAAGGTAGTGAAAGAAACATGTATGAAAAGGAGAAAAAGATGAGACAAGGAAAGAAATAGGTCTAAAGCTAAATATTAGTGTATATAATTACTTTTTTTTGTGATAAACTTTATTAAATTGCATAAAAGATCTCATCATTTTATTATCTTCTATATTTTCCAAAATATCATCATCAGAATCGTCATTCCCATCGAGATTCATGAAGCTATTGAAATTTAGATTATAGCCTTGTCTAGATCTTTGATTTTTAAGTCTGTTGTTATGGTATTTTCTCTGGTCTTGTTTTAATAGCTTATCTTTAATTCTTCTTTTCCTGTCATATTTTAACTCCTTAATATCTATGTTTGAAGCTTTAGGTGAGTCAAAGCTTTTGTTTGGTTCAGTTTGTTCTGGTTCATCATTTTGAGAAACATCTTCGTTATGCATATAATAAAATGATTTATTCGTATCATCTTGCACAGATTTATAATTTGCAAACTTGCAAATATATCCTAATTCAGAATCTTTTTCAGTTATACTCTCCATAAATGCTATAATATTTTTACTTCTTTTCGGAAGTACAAACCACAATAGGTATGGTGTTAGAAGTAAACTAGCAAATTCATGAATGATGTTGATAAGCTTCATAGAGTAAATGGAATCAAATTGGTTTTTGATTTCAATGTTAGTTAATTCATTTTTATCACCTTTAACAGGAACAAAATGCGTATACTTTACTAATTCTTTCAAATATATCTTTGGCTGGTATGTCTTATACTTATCTTGTTGAATATTGTTATAAGTAAAGGTATTCAAAGCACCAATGATAGAGATATAAAATAAAATGGACTTATTTTTTGTCACCTCAAAAGACAAAAAGTTTTCTGAATCCGCCAATAAAGTAGTTATGGTTAGAATTGCTAGTAGAGAACCACTTATAAATGCTAAGAATTTGTAAATTAAGTTGTTGATGTTGTTTGGGAACTGCAATAAATACTCATTAGCAATGTCTATTGATAAGTTTAATCTCTTTGTGAAAAAATGTTCTAGCTCATTGTATTCTCTTAACTTGTATCTGTTCTCCAAATTATACTCTCTAGAATTAAATATGCTTTTGATATTGTAAAAATATTTCAACATGTATAGTAAGGTGAAATATAGTATCAAAAACGGGGTTAATAAAATGTTAATAAAACCAGCAACTCTGAATTTCTTTATCAAATCAATCTCCAGCATATTCTTATTAGTAAAGCTAATAAATTCACCATTGATGAAGAAAAAGTTCATAATAATCAAATTAAGATTCCATTCCAGACTTTTTGTCAAAAAAACTTTATACTTTTGATTAAACAAACTAAATTTGAATAATGTATCGTTTGAATAAATAGCTATAAGATAGTTGTCGTATCTCATAATCCTATTGACAATGTTTTCAAATGTCACACTATTGCTATTTTTAAATAGGTTATTAATATCTTTGAACTTTAACAATCTATTCAACACTTCAACCCAGGATATTATTTGCAATTCGTTATCATCTATTTCCAAAAGGTAATAATAAAAGTTACTCATCAATTGCATAGTTTTGAATTCTTTATAAGTAGCAAAACTCTTTAACATAATAAAAACGTAAACGATAAACTTTAACAATTTTATAACAGTCGGCATACCTTTGTAACACTGATTAACCCAAATATCTTGAAGTTTTAGTGCAGTTGAAAATTTTTCATAGTCTATGCAAAATTTCATAGTCAATGAAACATTCATAACAAACACCAAAATAATCAGATTTAGTATCTTTTCCAAGAGAAAAGAGTATAAGCCTTTTTTCAAATAGTATTTATAAAAAGTTATGAAAAAAGTATCCAAATTGTCTATATTACTGAACCTCCAAAGCGTAAGTTGTTTTTGATCAATGTCTTTTATATTAAAGGTATTCTGCTTGGCATGTTCTTCTGATTCATAGCCATCTGAGATGGGCTGCTCTTCTAATAGATGTATGTTTTCTTTAAATATTCTCATGGATTCGTTATCTGAAGGATTAGATCTTAATCTATCAAAATCATTAACTTCCGCTTGTTCATGATAATTTTCACTCACATTATCTTCTGATTCCGCAGATGATTCTGATTCTGAATGTATTACATGCATTTGTTGTTTCTTATTATTCTGTGTAGACTTATTTTGTTTTATATTTGAATTAAGCAAAAACAATCTGTCATAAGACGGCTTCTTCGTGGTTTGATTAAAATTTTCTTCTGTTTTTTTATTGACATCTTTAAACATATTGGAAAAAAACGTATTGTTATTTGTATTGACAGTAGTATGCTTATTATTGGATTCAATAGACTTTGTTGCGTCTGATGGTATTGATTGCAAGTAATCATCAGATTCATTATCGGAATAATCTGGCTCACTCTGTATGTAAAGAAGAGGAGATGATCTTCCTTCATTCATCTGATTAACAGGCATTATTGATTAACAGGCAAGTCTTGAAGTTACGTGATCGTTTTCGTGTGGTCTTATCGTCGTTGTTATCATAGCTTTGCAAACCATTGCTGCTCTAATATAAGGGAAGCATTTAGGGCAGGGCTCTATATATTTTTTTTAAAAAAACAAGCAAAATATACAGATCTTTGCACGTGCACATTCAAAGTCGAGTAAGCAGCTTCATTTAAAACAAATATTTAAAAAGTAAACTTGTATATACAACGTCTTTATTAAAGTCTAGGTACGGTGACATATCTGTGAGCTACAGTACCTAATTGTTGAACAGTACCCAAATCATCGTTGTCATCTTGGTCTTCATCCAATTCTATATCATCATCAACCATTTCTTTTTCTCTTTTTTCTTTCTTAACTTTTACTATATCTTTATTGGTATCTTGCTGGCTTTCTCTTCCTGGAGCCTTAACAGATACAACCTCTTGCAAAAATGAAGTTTCTGATGATTTGAAAACATCCATTATAGTACCATTGCTGAACTTGATAGTGATCTTACCAGATTGATGCATTCTTAACTCACCTATTTCACCTTGTAAAGGTTCGCTCGGGGATCCTTTTGGTTTTTGCTTGTCTTCAAATGGTAACAGATGTGGCAGCTGTAGCAACATCAAATTCTTTTGAAAGAGTTTACTGGTTTTTTTATGATGTAGTTTCTTATTCATCTTCAAATAATCATTATAGATCGCTTGTTTTTCTATGTCTATTTGTAATTGATTGTTATCAGAGTTGTTCTTGTAGAATAACTCATCAAGTTGCATATTTTCCATTGAAGGTATCATTGTATTCACATCTTCTAGTTCTGGAGTATTTTCTTTAGTTCCAGGCACAGAAAAGTCTTTCTTTATTTCTTCTTTGACTGTTGTAGAAATTAAATCCTCATGTTTTATCTTTACTGGTCTAACTGGGAACAAATGGTCTAACACAAACTTAACATCTTTAGTTTCATCTTCATCAACGTTTTCTTCATCTGTATTCTCATCTTCCTCTTCACTGCTGTTAGCATCATGACCAACTTTATATTCCTTACCCATGTTAATCTTGATTTCATTTTCATTACTAAATTGTTCACCATTGACATCTTCCTTATCTGAATCTGAATCTTCCCCATGATTGGTCAATGATAATTCTGTATGCTCGTTTTTGATTAATGAAGAAATTCCACTACCAGTCCCTGATGAGCCTGATGAAGAAAATGTTACTCTGTTATTGTTAGATCCCTGTCTAAAGTTACCTGAAAATGTTCCTGTAGCTAAAGGTCCAGTTGAGACTAATGTGGTATTCTGTAAGTATTTTGGAACCCTGTTTCCGCTTAGCTTTTGCTGTTGTTGTTGTTTTATAAAATCATCTCTTCTCTTCTTCTTATCAACTTCTTCTTGTTGCTTTAACTTTTCGTTTTCTAATTTCTTTAAAGCTGCTTCTCTTTCTTCTTTAGTTTTTCTTTGAACAACTTTCGGTTTGAATTTGAAAGGTTTAGGTTTGTTATCAGCACTTCCTAAAGTAGGCAATCTTTCAGACATCACAGACAGATATATAACCTCAAGAAAATTGTTATTTAAGTGGGGGGTTTTTTTGTTTGGGCTTATTCCATATCATTCATGTAGATAAAGCTTAACAAGTCTTGAAATTTCTTTTTTTTTTTTTTTTGCTTCTTTTGCTTCGTGCACAGCTGGGATCAGCTTTTTTTTCAATGTACTATTAGGGCTTGCTCTTCAGAATGGTGAGTGGCACGTGATCTGCTACAGAAAATTGAGGCAGAAATCATTATTTCCTATTTAGGAAATGTCCAAAAAAGTGAATTTTTTTAAAAAAAAGAAACTTTTTAAAATTTGAAGCGTTTTTCACATTTTTGAAATTTTTAAAAATTACTGAATTTCACTTATAAAGACACTCTAAAGCATAATATGCTTACAGAAATTAAAGAAGTCAAAAACCCCAAAAATACAACCATGTCTAGTGATTCTGAACCTTATGGGTTGAATGAAGTGGACGAGTTTCACAAAAATAAGGCTAAAATTACCTTTGATAATTCTACTTTATCTAAAAATTATAAGAATACAAGAAAAAGATACGATCATAACTCTGATGAAGATTTAGCATATAGTGATGAAGATGTGATGAATATAAACGAGGAAGATTCTGAAGAAGAGCAAGAAGATGAAGACTTTGATTCAGAACATGACGAAGAAAACCCATTGGATGGAGCTACTGTTTACAAAAAATTATTCGGAAAAAAGTTAAGATCAGTTGAAGATGTTGAAGAACTAGAAGAAGAAGACGAAAACAATTGGGGGTCTACTAAATCAAATTACTACGGTGCTGATGATGTAAGTGACAACGAAGACGATGCTAAAGCTATGGAAGAAGAGGCTAAGAAACAACAAAAGTCTCATATGGAATCTTTAAATATGATGGATTTTATGGATTTGGATGATGAAACAGAACAAAAAGAATGGTCAACAGCTGCTAAGGAATATGATAATAAAGCATTTGAAGGCGATTCAGGTATTGTTCAAATTGAAAAACAAAATGTAGACTCTATTGCTTCATTTTCTGAAAAAGAAAAGGTTGATTTCCTAAAGTCAAGATTCCCTGAGTTCACCCCATTATACAAGGAATATAAAAACATCAATGAAAAGCTAGAAAAGACTAAAGCTTCATTATTGCTAATAGATTCCGAATCAAATCAAGAATTATTTACAGTTTTGAATATGAAAAAGTCTGCTTATTTGTCTAACTTGGCTTCAATGAACCTATATTTTGTTATTCTGCTGAACAATTTACAAGATCCAGATAACGAAGATTTCAAAAATATGAAATACCATCCTATTATGGAAAAAATTCTTCTTACAAAGGAAATAGTCAGACAAGCTGATTCTCTACCAGAAAATTACGAATCTAATGATATCGAAGATGTTGATGAAAACGAAGAAATTAATGAGTTAGATGAAGATATTTTGGCCAATGCTGTAGAAGAAGATGAGGATATAGAAAATTCTGAAAGTGAAGAAGACGAGGAAGAAGTTGCATCTGAAGAAGAGTCTGATATTGAATTTGAATCCAGAGTTAACGTATCTGATCAAAAGAAGAATAGAGGTGATTTCATCGAAGACGAAATAAATGACATTGATCTAGCTGAAAAGAATCAAAAGAAGAAGTCATTGAGATTTTACACTGCTAAAATTGATAAATCTGATAGACAATCTAATGATAAATTAGTAGGTGGTGATGATGACATTCCATATAAAGAAAGAATGTTTGAAAGAAAACAAAGATTGTTGGAAGAAGCCAGACAAAGAGGTTTACAAAAACAAGACGACTTTGCTAAACAAATGGAAGAAGAGGAAGATGTGGATATGGATAAAATTAATGAAATTAATAACTACAACACTGAAGAAATTGAAGACTTCTATAACTCTGTATCCAAAACTAAGGCTGATAAGAAGGAAAAAAGATCCGAAGCTCATAGACTTGCAAAGCAAGCTTCGACTGAAGGTAAGTTAGAAGAATTAGCTGAAACTCTTGATGAAGATGGTAAGAGAGCTATCAATTATCAAATCTTAAAGAATAAGGGTTTGACTCCACATAGACATAAAGATAATAGAAACTCAAGAGTTAAGAAGAGAAAGAAATACGAAAAGGCTCAAAAGAAATTGAGATCTATAAAACAAGTATACAAAGGTCCTCATGATGGCAGATATGAAGGTGAAAAGAGTGGTATTAGAAAAGATATTTCCAAATCTACCAAGTTATAATGATTTTGGTGCTATATATGCATAGAGTTTAACAATTATTTTATAAAAGCTTCTTATTTATTTGTGTTTTATACTTATAATGTTCTTCATATGTTATGTCAATTTTCAATGTTGCCAAAAATTTGGAACAATTTTAAGAGCTCTCTAGTACTTGTCACAGTCAGTATTTAAAAATTGAATCAAATAACAAACCAGAGTTTGAAAACAAAGCTTCTTTGCTTTTTTTTTTTTTTAATAGCTACAATTGGCTCCTTATGCACTAAAAAGATTGAATGATAAACACCTCCTTCTTGCTGTTTTCTTTAGTGAGTTCCACATAAAGATCAGGTTTGTAAAAAATGGGCTTTTCTCCTGTTATTATTTTTTCTAACAAGTTGTGAGCAGTTATTTGATTCATTATACTGGATTGAGCTGTATACTGTTCTTTAGAATATAGAGGACTTCTCCAAGTTGTTACATTGAAACTACCATTTGTTAGTGGTAAAATAACAGAAAAACCAAAATAAGATAAAGTTCAAATTGATCAAAGGTAGTCATTTTGTCTTTAAGTGGAATTTTTTAAAAAAGAAACAGCATAACAAAAACAGAAATCATGATTGAAATTTCTAAATAAATGTAACTATTCATATGTATATAAATATGAAGCACCATCATTCTTGATTCTCCTGTAAGATTTCAAACCACTTATCTACCAAAATGGAAGAATACATGTTTGATTTAGTTTTGTATTTAGAATATATGACAGGATGAGTCTTTCTCCAATTTCTGCAGTTTTGCGCAATGGTTGAAGCAAGTATATTCAATTGTCCTTCACAAAATCCAGAAAAATAAATGTGTTCTTCTTTCCAAATGCTGAAATTTTCATCTTTTTCATTTTCTAATATTTCTTCTCCATTATTACTTTGAGCTCTTGCGTAGTCGGTCAAATTTTCTAGGATTATCAAAGATAAGTAATAACAACCTGCAGCTATCCATCTAGAAGGAGCAGCAACTAATTTAGGATCCATAATGGTAGTTTCTATCAAGTATTTAGCCAAAGATCTTGGCTTTCGTTCGTACATATCTGCTTTGCTTAAACGTCTTAAGTACGTCATTGGACCAGGATTTCCGAAATCAAAGTTCAAAGTTTGTAAAATAAAACTCTCAGCCAAGTATATCTCTTGTGCTTCATATTCATGATTCAATATTTTTAATAAATCAGCTATAGTCAAACAATTTATCTCTTCATATTTCGTTGCTATAAAAAAACTAGCAGCACATACCAAATACAGTTTTTCTTTAGATATTTCCGCTGAAGACAACATTCTATCAAAGATGTTGACAGTCAAATATAAGGTTTCTGGTAAGAAATTCAAAGTTTCATGGCTTTTTATTAACCAAGAAAGTACAGTTCTTCTATTTCCCCATGATATATTTTTCTGATACGATATAAAATTTTCTCTTGGCAAATATTTGTTGGACAAGGTTTCAATATGATTCATAATTTCATTTGTGTATTCCGGTGCGTACATTGGGTCAAATCTATCAGGGTCTGAAGAAGACATTTCAAATTTCCTAAACCTTGAATTTATCCTCTTTATTGTCATTATATCATTTTCAGTATATTCAGGTTTCAAAGCGTTAACAAAAGAACTTGCTGTTGACGAAGTCGATCTATTGGATGTATTACTCAATACCCTCTGTTGAGTTTCGTGATGTATCACTGAATTATTTGAATCCATATCAACATCAGATGTTTCTACATTCCCTTCAGATGGCAGTTCTTGGTATATCTCTTGTTTATTTTGTATATTTTCAATTGGTTTATTTTCTTCTGCATTCATAACTGTTTTATTCTTTAAAGATCTAGATGAGTTACTTCTGAATGGTATCGAATTTGAGTTAGATATCTCTGTCAAAACTTGTCTATTTTTATTGTTTAGAGCTTGATGTGCTGTCTTTTTCACATTTATAACATTTTCGTTATTAGATATAAGCTTTGAAGTATTTGAATTGTTTTGTCCAGATTTAAAGTTGTTCATAGATTGCATAGTCCTTAGCTTCTGTTGTTTCTGTATTCTTTCTCTAATATTACTGATGACCTTATCATCAGCATGCTGCCCAAGTATTCCGTAGTTCATTATGTTCGTATGCTTCTTCTTTCAATATTCAAAATAAATAAAAAATTGTTACTTATATGTTTGAAAAGAAAGAGACTTCCTTTATTGCTTTTTTTTTTCTTGATTAGTAATGATTATATTCAAGAATCAAAACTTTTCTTTATGTTCAATAAGTTATAATACTGCCTCTTATTTGGTTTCTTTCAATCTCTATGATTTCCAATATTCAAATTTATTGAAATAATTAATCACACGTAATGGGCTGCGTCTCTATGGTATCGAATTACACACAAAAAAAAAATACAAATAAATAAATCAAAATATAAACAAATCAATTAGCGTGATGTAGTTGGCAAAAAAAAGCACCTGGGGATCTTTGCCCTAATATGGGGGTTTTTTTTATTTTTACCAATAAATTTCCTATTTAGGAAAAAATATGGTGGTTAATCACCTGGCTAGTATACAATCTGTTACAGTAAAAACAGAAATGAGGTATTTGTAAAGCACGTGCGTGTCACATGACCTTTGCCGAAAATGGAAAGAATTTGAATTCAGTTAAAACAGAAAATAAAAACACTGTGCAGGTTACCTAGGGTGTTACAGTGTTGGGGGGGTTTTTTTTTGGTATGGTTCTCACACTATATGTGAAAATATACCCTGCTAGATACTCTAGCACACAGAACTCATT